>Ga0307983_1000113_pt1 | contig 42766 bp, 43 predicted proteins | sample OrgLakmetagen991_FD_201845 | JGI IMG/M metagenome (GOLD analysis project Ga0307983, IMG submission 201845) | Saline water microbial communities from Organic Lake, Antarctica - #991 | ecosystem: Environmental > Aquatic > Non-marine Saline and Alkaline > Saline | place: Antarctica: Organic Lake...
GTTCGGAAAGATTTGAACTACCGTGAAGGAGATTCTGCGAGCCTCAGCCGTATAAACCAACCACTGCATGAGTGGGTGGTCGCGCAATTTCTTAATCACCTTACAGGTTTAGTGAAACGTGGGCTTCGGTTTGACTACGAGAATGTTGAGGAAGAAAGTCGCTTTATTCGAGGACAACTCGATATGGGCAGGCAAAGCCGTCAATCCCCGGCAAGGGCCACCTGGTTCAACATTCGACATGACGTATTTACGCCTAACCGTGTTGAGAACCGCCTACTACGGACGGCGCTGGACTATGCACTCAAACTGACCAAGAACAGCATTAACTGGCGAATGGCCAACACACTGTCTCATCAGCTGGCAGTTATAGAACCTATAAGTGAGCCGTTGCGGGAGCTGCCTAAATGGCAAAATACTAAACTGATGCGGCCTTACCAGGCTATAAAACCATGGTGCACTCTCATACTTGAGAAGCTGAACCCAAACTTTCAGCATGGGCTACACAGCGGCATATCGATGCTATTTCCGATGGAACAGCTCTTCGAAGGTTATGTTGCTTATCATCTCCAAAGATCGGTTAGTAAAGAAGCCCGATTTAAAAGTCAGGCTTCAACCCAGCATCTCGTCACCCATACAGCCCGGGGCCGCATGGCCCAACAATGGTTTCAGCTAAGGCCCGATATTCTTGTTTCCTATGGGGAAACAAAGAGTGTCATGGACACCAAATGGAAACTGCTCGATGCCAATCAAGACACCACTGCAGAAAAATATGGCATAGGCCAAGCTGACCTCTATCAGCTTTTTGCCTATGGCCACAAATATCAAAATGGTCATGGCCACATGCTACTGATCTATCCAAAGCATTCATGCTTTGAGCGCCCCCTGCCACAGTTTAGCTTCAACAACGACCTGCATTTGTGGTGCGTGCCATTTGATCTCTATCGTAAACGTATCGTTTCCGGAGAATGGGAGGCGCACTTTCCCTGGCTTACAGATCAAGGCTTGGTTGGTGGCGCATAATTTTCGGAACTTAAGCCTGCAGAATCTCATTTTCAGCACTATTGAATCTGGTTCAACCTACGGTGCTGACGTATGTATGAGAGCCTCTCCTCAGAGCCATTGAAATAGTCGGTTTTGTTCCCGTCCAATCTTTGGATAACCAGGTCGAGGTCTTCTGTTATCGACTTTGTGTCATTGGCTCTAACGTGGCCTGAATCGTCAATATAGACATAACCATTTTCGAAAATTTTGTCACAAGAAGCGCACTGAAGCATGGCTATATTCTCAACATCTAACCGCTCCGCCCTTTCACATGCTGATCTTTTCTTCACGTGAGCAGCGATCAACATAAACGATGGGAAAAGCCTGTTACAGAGCATACACTTCGACGCTGCCAAACCATCGGACAAGAACTTTTTGCTGCTTTTTTCAAACAAAAATTGCCTTAAAAGAGATTGCTCCACTCTATATTTTGACACAGTGATCTGATCTTCATCTTTTAGAAGATCATCTTTTATCGAAGCAATTTTCTTTAGTATTTTTTCCGGTTTAATACTCTCACTTTCCAGAGCTTTATTAATATTATCTTGATAAACGCCATCGAGAAGTTCGTATTCGTAATTTCGCCTTTTTTTACCAAGCCTTAAAAATAGATTTGGATAGGTATGTATAATGGCACTATGAGAGCTTGGAATTTTTAACTTAGATTTAAGTTCTCCGAATTCCATAGACTCAACAGGCCTGCCTTTCTCTTGGATTGCCCTAACAATTTTGGCTTGCGATTTATATACCGAGCTTGGCGAATGGTTTTTCAACATTTTTAACAACTCTGGACCTGCAACTCGGGCCCCACTCTCCACCTCTTCTAATAGCCCAATTCTCAAACAGTATTCATCGAAGGAGTTTGCTGCACCGCCCAGAATATTAAGCTTCTCTTCTCTTTTTTTTGAGTTTGCCTCGCCCATGAATCTGAAACGAATTGCATTAGTAACGGCGGATATCAAAACTTCTTTTTCAATTGGATTTTTATAAATATGAAATATTTCACACAAAGGTCCGCTTAATCGTTCATCACGCCCTGAAAAAGCAAAGCTATTCCCGTCTTCTAAAAGCATCAGCGTTCGTTCAGATTTGAAAAGATCATTTAGATACTTTTTCGCCACTTCCGAATCCAGTGATAATATAGATTTTGGAAATTTCGACTTAATTAAATCTTGATAAAACAATGAATCAAAGGTAGAACATCCTCCCATATGAGTTGCCAATGCTCCTGCGTAAGAAACAATATCGCTCGTGAACTCTTTTACGCTACCGTCTTTAGGAAGAATAATTCTTGAGCCATTATAATCCGCAACAAAGAAATTAGGAGCTATCGAGAATGCTTCAGCAACATCAACAATCACATGCAGAAACGTATCGTTTGAGATCAAACCTTTTCTAACGAGCCTGTTTTGCACACGCCAAGAAAATATAGGTAGAGTAAATGTATCTATCTCATCTACGATAGATTGCACTATTGCTCTCAATTCCCTGATCTCTCGTTGACGAATTTGCATGTCTGGAGAATCAAATTGCGAATATTCCAAGAGCTCAACTTCCTTCTTGAGATCAATGGTCTGGAATTTTGAAAGAATCTGCCTCGACCGCTCTCTAGTGAGCTTTTTATTCAATTCTGGCAAACTCGCTAGCTTCTCAAGAGTAAGCGACCGGTATTGAGAGGCCGGTTGAGAAAAGTATGCACCGAGAATAATGCGAGAATTTTTTTGGCTATCCCGATAGTAGATACGGGATATGATTTTAGACATTAGTTCCTGAAAGCTCTGCTCCATTATCCCACCCTCGAATATTATAATGTCAGTTTTCTATCGCCCATTGGGAATGGTAGGTGCGATCACTTCCAGTTCGCGACTAGACGTGGCTTTGCAAGTGACGGAACCCTCGCACTTCCTGATCACTTCGCCATTCAGGGCTAAGAGGTAGGCTGTATCTTTCTGATAGTAAAACCAATACTGCTTGATTGGCCCCCAGATTCCAAGATCTCCGCCCGTTTCATAGACATGTTCTCGAACATGACACTGGGCGCGGCCCAGTTGCCGGTCGAGAGAAAATCGCCAGAAGCCCTTCGGAAAGTCCAGATAGCGCTGATGTTCGCAGACTGCAAGTGCGAAGATGGGCTGACTTTTCCGCTTAAAGCCAGTATCGACCCATATATAGGGCTTGAAGGCCTCTCGCTCTTCCTCCAGATATTTCTTGATCCGGCAGATGCGCTGGTCGGCTAGAGCCATATCCATGCCGGTAACGACGCATAGCGCACGAAGAAAACCTTCGCTGCTGTATTTGAAGTCGAAGCCGCTATCGTTCAGGCCGAATTCTGGATCATCTAGCACGAACTGCAGGCGCTCCAAATTGGCAGACGTTGCCCTCTGGTAGCCCATGGCCTTGAGGACTTCGTCTCGGGGTATAGCTGCTACCCGCAACACCAGATCTGTTTTGAAGTTGTTGATCATTGCTCCCCCTTGCCTAACAGCTCAAGAACAAGTTGAAGTCGGCTCTGGTCAAACTGCTCCCCACCAAAAAACCACTCTGAGATTTCTGTGCTCAGGGCCTGTTCAAGGCGCTCTCCTGCGACAAGCCTATCCAAAACATCACTGGCAACGCGATCGTATTCGTCAAAGCAGTCGTTTTCTTTGCAGCAAGTTCTCATGGGGTCGGTTTTGAACAAAGCTTGAGAAATTTGTTCTACGCTATGTCTGGATATCATGTCGATCCTCCTGTCCATTTGAGATCATTATCACCAAAGGATGCGACATATTACGTCGCCTAGCTGTTGTATGCTTGGTCTAAGCTCAAAACCCAAGGGGCAATCGCCATGAACAAAGTAAAAAAGGAAGAAGCGAGGAAGTTGCGGGAGGCCTATGAGAACCTTTCACCGATGGAGCTTCAAGAGTTTGAACAGCAGCGCCGGATTAAGGCATTGGCAAAGCAAGTGCACTCTGAGATGTTCCCGGAGGAATACGATTTCATGATGGACTCGATTGCAGATGTTAAAGACCGGCGCCGTGGAATCAATCCGATGAGCGCGGACTACACAGCCAGGGTAAACGCCCGCCGTGGGGCGCTGGGCGTGTCTCAGCTGGGTGCCAATGGAATGCCGATCGATAACAGCAGCTGGGATGTTGCGAGCACCAAAGCACTCAAGCGACTGCAGTAACATTCAACCGCCGAAGTGACAGCAAATATTCCGTGAACACCTGAAGGCTTGCCCATGCCCTACCCGATTGAAGACAAACTCGTTATCGCCGTTGCGTCCAGCGCGTTGTTTGATTTGTCCGAATCTGACCACGTTTTCAGGACTCAGGTCGGCATTTCCATCTTTGACCGCTTGCAGAATTCTGACAACTTCTTGTGGATCTGTGTTTTTCTTATCGACCCGCAGAATAGTGGGCATTCATCAATAGATCATATGCGCTCCAATCACGACATCACTGACCCTGAGCTTCTCTATCTTTTTGAAATATTCAATCATGTGGGGATAACTCTGAACATAAGTCCCCTCAATCCGGATGGTTGGGTCGAGCACAGGATCAAAGACTCGCTCTAAATTCTCCATTAATTATCTCCAAGTCCATAAACAATCGAGGACCGGTCAAAAAATTCCACGATCAAGGGAAGTGTGGCTTTCATATGCTCAAACCTGTGGCTGCCCCCTGGAAATGAAATAACGGTGTAACGCTCATGGTAGGCGTCATAGGTTTTGTGCCAGTCAATGACATCATCTCCTTCATCAAGAAGGATGAGGCCACAGCCATCCCTCGATAAAGAACCATAGCTATTCACTACCGAGGCGGATAACTCATACTCTTGCCCCTGGTAGTCCATTCCGCGACCAATGTGCTTTGCTAAGGTCTGCGACGGTGCTATGGCCGGATTAATCGCCACAAACGGAATTCCAGCACGCGAACCCACGACACTGGCGAGCCACCCTCCCATAGAGGTGCCAATGATCATGTCGATATCATGGCCGAGGATTTGGTTAAAGCACTTCTGCACAACCTCCTCCGCAGGCTTGGTGTAATCAATATCGTGCCCATAAACCGGACCAAGCTCACGTAACAGCTCAATTTTTGGGCTGGCAGGATCGAATTGACTGGCGAAGCCGTGGCAATAGTAGATATTCATGTTGGCATTGTTCTCCATGAAAAGACTTTTTGAGACTCAAGCATCGCGTCGTTATGTCAGTGTCTGGATTGTCTTTTCGACATCAATCACTGGCCCTCCCGCCATGTATCGCTCATCGAGCTCATAGGCCATGCGCTCGAGTGGCATCTGGTCATATCCGAAACTTCTCAGCTCTTCCAGATATCGAGTAATGAATCTCTCCACACCCAGGTTTCGCCATTGGGCAACGTGTACCAGCTCGTGAAAGTGAATTCGCAGGTTATCGGCAACCTCTGGAACAACATAGTAGGTATCATTCAGAGTAAGCCCGGCCAGTTCACGGTTAAACAGGTTTTCAAAACCGTGTTGCTCAAGGAACTGTTCGACGGGAACCGGCACCTGCGGCACAACGACGTAATAGCTGTTGGCGAGAAGTTCCTCATGAAAGTACCCTGCAAACGCTTCCCGGAATTCCAGGCATGATTTCCTGCGCGGTATGAACTGCTGATTCATCAGCCGCATCCATTCACTGATAACTTCAAGCATTGTCATAGAGTGACTCCAGGCTGATATTCGAATAGTGGAAAGATATCAGGTGACGGCGACAAACTATGTCGCCTTGATCTCGTGGTGGACCACTCGTCTGATTCTGACATTTCCTGGGTAGCGCGCATGGCCCGGGACAGATTGAAGATGGCAGGAACTTTTTAAAGAAGACGCTGCTGCACATCATTGCGTCGGTAGCTTCAGCATTTCGTTGGACTGTTGGCGAGGTTTGGGGCTATTGCAGTGCACATCCGTCTTTTGGTGCGCTAAGGTTTGGCCGGCAATGCCGTAGATCGGTTTTTTACAATTCAGTAGTAAAGGTTTTTTATGGCGTTTCGTTTTCGCAGAACGGTTTCCATTTTCCCGGGTGTGCGTCTTAATCTCGGCAAGCGCGGGGTGAGTTTATCTGCCGGTATGCGAGGCGCCAACGTTACGATGGGACGCGGCGGCTTGTTCGGGAACGTGGGCATTCCCGGCACCGGTTTGTCCTATCGGGAAAAACTCAACAAGCGAAACAGCGGCGGCAACCGCAAAAGTTCCAGGGCGGGTCTGCCATCCTCTAGGCTCCCACCATTGGCAGAGCAGATCGCGCAAGTTCGGTTGAACACCACAACCGGTGACATCGCTATTCTGGATTCAGATGGGAGTGATCTCGGTCAGGACGCTCTGAATATTGCCAAGGAGCACGCCCGGGAAGAATTGGAGAACATGCTCCATCAGCAGGTCGACGCCCATAATCAAATGATGGCTCGCATTGGCGCCATTCACCTGGACACGCCAGCACCCGATGCCTTTCCAGAAATGGTTCCGGAGCCATTTGAGACACCCTCGCCCGACAAGCCAGAGTTACGAAAGCGGGACTGGCTGGCCTTTATCTGTCCTGCCCGACGCCAAGCCTTTGAGGCGTCCAATGAACGCAACCGCAACCGCTATCAGCGCGCTTATCTGCAATGGCAGCAGGAGAAGGCGAAACATGAACAGCGGGAGGCGACGCGGACAGCTCTTTATGAAAAAGCCAGTAACGGCGATATAACTGCCATGGAATCGGTGCTGGACGACCACCTGATGGATATTGACTGGCCCCGCGATACGGAGCTGTCTTTTGAGCTCTCTGAGGATGGCAAAACGCTGATGGTTGATGTGGACCTTCCCGAGATTGACGAGTTCCCGACGACGGAGCTTCGGGTCTATCAACGAGGCATTGGTATTTCAGTCGATGAGCTTTCAGATACCGCGTCCCGAAAACTTTATATGGCTCACGTTCATGGAATGGGATTCCGTTTGATCGGAGAAGGTTTTGCCTGTGCGCCTGCAGTGGCAACCGTTGTCCTCTCAGCCTTCACTCAGGTGCCCGATGCTGCAACCGGTGGGGTTGACGACAAGTATCTGTATAGCGTCGAAGTTGGGCGCGAGGCCTGGAGCCGGATCCATTTCGATAATCTGGACACGCTTGACCCAGTTGAGGCTCTAGCTGCCTTAGAACTGCGGCGGGACATGACCAAAACCGGGATTTTTCGGGCTATCGAGCCTTTCTAAGAGCCCGGAGTTCAGTCACCTCGCGTCCGCATCAATCCCTCTTCCAAAGTAGAGGCCGTCTCGTCACGCAGCCATTGCGGTTCAAGAATATCGCAATGGACTGCCTGCGCCGTCAGCCACCAGCGCAGATCCTGGGTGTCGCCCACGGTCACTGCAATCTCAAACGTGTTGTCATCGATGTCCATGGTGGTCTGGTCAAACCCAAGCGGCGATTCAACCAGGTGGTTCAGCGCCGGTTTGTCACACCGAAGCTTGAGATAAATAGGTTTGGTAGAGTGGAGAATGCCCATGGCGCCGGAATGGATGTAGAGATCCAGATCAAAGTTTTCAGGCCTCTCAACGGGCTTCTCGACGAGCTCCCCCGTGGTCGCCCGATGAAGCACAAGCTGACGAACACCGTCCCTGCCCTCAATAGTGCCAATCAGATAAACGTTCGGATCCCGGAATATGAGCCCAAGTGGATGCACAATGATCTGTTCAGGCCGGGGCCAGCTTCGGGCCTGATACGTGAGCTGGCAACACACTTCGCTCAGCAGGGCCTCCGTCACGGTTTCAAGCACATCAGCATCGATCTCGGGCCGTATGCCACCCAAGCCGCGATTGATCACCCGAACCCGGTTGGGCCATTCACCCAGAGGGTTCTTTTCACGCAGCAGAGTGCGATGCGCTTCATCGAAATGCGGCTTTAGGTGCGACAGTGCTCGGGACGGCAGCATCGGACTGAGATAGGCCCGGGCCAGCTCAAAGGTCAGCGCTGCTGGCAGATCAAGAGCAGGAATAATGTCTATCGTTGCGTTGCGATCAAACGACCATTGGAATGGCCGGGAGTTCTCATCCACAAGCAGGGGAAAATCGCCGCTGAGCTTTTCCAGATCCCGCTGGATGGAGCGCATGGTGACGGAAAAACCGTGCCCTTCAAGCCGCTCTGCCAGTTCGGTGGTGGTGATGGTTTTGGGGAAACGGGGCACCATACGGAGCATGGTGAGGTAGCGAACAGCGGTGTTAGACATTGAGCCATCCTTGCCTGGAGCGGCGCTGGATAAAACGACTGGATTTGTCGCATCACTCTAGTCAACTTTTTGTGACCTGGCCAACGGCCCTTCCTCCCCTCATCGGATCCTGGATGTCATCGGACTATCGGCAATTGAATCCAATCGGTCGTGTAGGCTGGGGACAAATGTTCTCGCCTCATCTTATAAGCGGCCGGGCCCGCATCGCGGGCCATATAAACGGTGGATCGGGTTTTCTGGTTGATTTCGTCCATCACAGCCATCACTCGGGCCGCTTTTTTACTCTCGACACCGCTGACGACCGAGCTTTCGAACAAATCGTTCTGTCGCCCGACCTCGCCTGCCAGCTCGCTGAGCATAACGCCCGCCTTGGCGTATTCGTATCCGCTACGGTACATGGATCGGAGAAGACTCAAAGCCTGCTGCACAATCGCTCTGGAGTCCTGTGTTGGGGTGATCAACTTTCGCGAGCCACTGTTGGAGTATTGGGGCGCGGTGCCCCGAAATGGATTGGTGCGGATGAACACCATCAGTTCTCCAGCGTATTGCTCACCAGAACGAAGTTTCCGAGTAGCTCTGGTCGCAAAATGCGAGACAGCCTCCTCCAGATCAGACAAAGACTCAATCGGCTGGCCAAATGATCGCGAGCACATAATTTGTTTCTTGGGCGGGGGCGCATCGTCCCAGGGGAGGCACTGAACACCATTGAGTTCCCGCGCGGTTCTCTCCAGGACGACAGAAAAACGTTTTCGCAAGGTGGCAAGCTCGGCATCGGCGAGGTGTAGGGCGGTGGTTATCGACATGGCCTGTAATTTGACCGAGAGCTTCCGCCCCACTCCCCAGACTTCTTCAACCGGCACCCGAGCCATCAAACGGCGCTGCCGGGCGGGATCGGTGAGGTCAACGACACCACCGGTCGCGGTGTATTTCTTCGCGGCATAGTTGGCGAGCTTCGCCAGCGTACGGGTCGGCGCAATACCGACACAGACGGGCAGGCCTATGTTCTGGTAAACGGTGTTTTTGACCTGTTGCGCGAATTCATCGAAAGCAACCACAGCACTGATGCCCGTGATGTCCAGAAAGGCTTCGTCAATGGAATAGACATCCACTCGTGGTGCCAGGGCTTCCAGCGTAACCATCACCCGGCGACTCAGGTCGCCATAAAGTGTGTAGTTCGAAGAGAATACCTGAATGCCGTGGCGACGAATTTCGCCCTGGATATGGTGAGCCGGCACACCCATTTTAATGCCCAGAGCTTTTGCTTCCTTCGACCGGGCCACCACACAACCGTCGTTGTTGGAAAGCACAACGACCGGCGTGTGCCGCAGATCCGGCCGAAACAACTTTTCGCAAGAGGCGTAGAAATTATTGCAGTCGACTAGGGCATAGACTTGCTTCATCCGGTTCTGGCCTGCTTCCCCTGCTTGGCAATCACCGGCACTCGCCCACTCACGAGCTCGCGCCCCGCTTGAGCGAACGCACCACGTTGGTCACCACACCAAAGACTTCCAGGACCATATCGTCTTCAATGAGTATTGGCTGGTAAGCAGCATTTCTGGGAAGCAGTCTGACGGGCGGCGGCGTGAGGTGAAGCTGTTTCACCGTCATCTCCGATTCGAGGCTGGCGATGATGATGTCGCCGTGCTTTGCGCCAAGAGACCGATCCACCACCAACACATCATCTGGCATGATGCCGGCTTCTACCATCGACTCGCCCTGCACTCTTACGAAAAAGGTCGCGGCGGGATGCTGAATGCACAATTCGTTCAGGTCGAGGGTTTTCTCGATGTAGTCTTCTGCCGGTGATGGAAAGCCTGCGGAGACACGCTCAAGAAACAATGGAATGCTGAGTCGGGAGAAGGATTCGTAGTCGCCAAGCAGAATGCAGGACATGCTTTACACCAAATGCTGTTTATTTATGGCTATGGTTTTCACTGTGGGTAAGTTCCGATAATACTGTATACACTACTGTATGAATAGTCCTGTCAAACAACCTCCTGGATTGAAAAGATCCTGAGTTGACCGAGAAAATCCGGTTTTGCTCGCGACTACCGGATAGCCGTGAGTCTGAAATAGACGTTGTCGCCGACAAAAAAAGAGGTATGGCCTCACAAAGCTCATACCCCTAATCCTTTTCTTCACGAGCATACCCCTGAGTCTAAATCGACGGCCTCCAGTACATATTGTTGCCGAGACGACCAAAGCCGGTGGGCTGACGCTTCCGGTATGCTTTGCGCTGGTTATCGACCATGGCGCTCTGGGCATCTGCGTCCCGAACATAGCGAGCCAGGGTCATTGCCGGGGTTGTGCCATACCGGGCACCGGGAGAGGCGCAGGTCCAGATATGGCGCAGTGCCAAAGCGGCATCCGGATCTGCCTTGTCCAAATACGCCAGGCCGAAGGCACAGGCTTCCAGTGTCAGGTCAGCGTGATCACACAACTTTGCAGTAGCGGTTGGCTTACCTTGCCTATCGCAGGTGTAGGTTTTGCCGATGTCGTGGAGCAGACCTGCCACAAAACCCACTTCCTGAAGACGCCGCGGCATCTCCGGCTCGTTAATCTGGGCCATGCGCAGTACGTTTTGAGCCACTTGTAGAGAGTGCACCAGCAGGCCACCCGGATCGTTATGGTGATACTTTCTGCTGGCAGGTGCTTTCAGAAAGACTTCCAGCCGATCCCGGCGCTCCAGTACGCGCTTGATAAACATCTGCAATGACGTCGATTCCAGCGAACGCACCGCCGCAATGAGTTGGTCCAGCGCCTCGGGCTTTGGGCAGGACGTTCGCGGCAGGGTCTGGAGTGCCGGCAAGTGAGCCAAATCGGTTGGCTGGGGACGACGAATTTCGGTTAACAAAACCTCGCTTTGCTCCGAACCAATACACGCCTGACCTTTAACCGCCACCAGATCCATATGACCCAGGCGTTCTGGAATATCCATTGAGCCGATCACGGCGAGCACCACGATATCGGCCGCGCAACTGCTCAGACGCAACTTCAAATACGGAATGCCCTCGTCGTCGAAACTGGCAACCCGACCGGTAAGGCGGTAGGTGCCTTTGAAAGTCTCCTGCAGAATCGGGCGCAGATCATTCAGTTTCATCACCTTACTCCTTATCGTTGACGATCACCCGGCTCTGAATCAGGCGCTCGAAGGCAGAGCCATCCATCCGTGTCAGATTGGGGATAAAACGGGAATAGACTTTGAAGAGCATTTCCGTGGACGAGTGCCCCAACATCCGGGCCACCCATTCCGGGTTTTCACCAGAGGCCAGCAATAGCGTGGCGGCCGTGTGCCTTGTCTGATAAGGGCGGCGTTTTTGCAGGCCCAAAGCCTGTAACAGCGGATACCAGACACGCTTAGTCACGTTATTGTGTTCCAGTGGCTGTCCCAGCCGATTGCAGAACACGAACTTGCTCAGTTTCCCCGTTGCCTCGTACTGAGTTTTAAGCGCGTCGTACACTGGCCCAAACATGGGAATTTCACGCTGGGACCCGTTGGTCTTGGTGTATTCCGTTTCACCCTGGATGAGGGTTTCACGAACAAGAATCTCGCGTCTGTCGAAATCAACATTGGCCCATTTCAGACCGTCAATTTCGCCGGTACGCATGCCGGTATAAAAGCGAACCTGGTAATAGTTTCGGTAGTCCTCACGAACGTGCTTGATGATCAGGTCTACCTCATCCAGCGAAAAGGGCTCAATGTGCACCCTTTGCAACTTCAGTGGCTTGATGTTCTTGTAAGGATTATCGAAATCAAAACGCTCCGCGGCCTCTGTCAGGATCATTCTCAGAATAGTCATGTGGCTGTTAATCGTTTTGGGTGCCATCGGCGCTTTGCTGGTCTTCCTTCTTCGATTACCCAACGCAGTCCGAGCAGCGAGAATGTCAGTCTTGGCAATCTCGCCGACCCGCCTATCCTTAAAGGCAGGCTTAAGTGAGCTTCTGAGGATCGACTCCACGTTGCGCGTGTGGGATTTGCGCCACTGGACTCTGGATTCCTCTAGCCACTGGTCGGCAAAGTCTGCGAAGAGCGGGGTCTGATCTGCTTTTGCCGCCTCAGCGTCACCGCCGGAACCACTTTTCATACCAGGCAAGACCCCTGCTTTCGCGAGCTTCTCAAGATTTTTACTGCCAGGAAAGAATTCAGCATAGTCAAAGTCGCTGACCAGAATTTTGGCTTCCATGCGCTGAATCAACGTCTGGAGCTGCTTTCGATTGCGTGCAGTGTCGCCCAGCAGAGTTTGTTCCCTACATCTAATGCCCTGGTAATTGAAATCAATAAAAAGCTTTTTAGTGTCTGCGCGCACCCTCACCTTAGCCATGACAGACACCTCCGCTTGCCATCGGGATAGCCAAGTTGCTCTGGGCCGTGCCAAGCATGTCCTCCTCGATCACCTCCCACAGGTAAAGGATCTTCCTTCCACCGAATGGACGGATGTAATGCTTGCCTTCTAGAAGAACGCTATCCTTCAAGCATTGACGAATAGTGCGAGGGTCGTACTTGATGCGCTCAGAGAGCTCTTCAGTTGTCAGGTATGTGTTGTTCATGAGAACATCCTCTTCTACCGGTTTTCCGATCATTTGATAATATTTATTATCGCCTGATCATCAATATACACCCATTAATGATAATTTCAAGCGGTGTTTGATACTTTTTTTTATCAAAAGAGCAGAAAAATGATTCGCTTCCATTTGAAGGAACTCATAGCGGATAAAGAATTCGCGGAGAAACGCAGAATTACGATCGGGGAAATTGCCAAGGAGACAGGTATTAATCGGATGACGCTGTCAAAAATAATCAATCACCCAGGACACAGCACGGTGACCGATAACGTCGACAAACTTTGCAATTATTTTAACTGCCGGGTTGAGCAGCTAATAAGCCACATTAAAGAGAGTCCAGGCGAACTCTCAGACTCAGCATCCAGAGAGGAATCGTAGAACTCGTACCCTCGGGACAGATGGCGATAGCCTCGTGCCCAGGAAAGACTTACGGTCAAACTTTGAGATGTTCAGGAATCCAGTATTCAGAAATTGGCACACAGAGGGCACGGAGAGGGCACGGAGAAAATTTCCAGCGTACAAAACAAAAAAGGCAGACCAGTAAGTAACTGATCTGCCTTTCTCTAAATATGGTAGCGGGGGCTGGATTCGAACCAACGACCTCCGGGTTATGAGCCCGACGAGCTACCAGACTGCTCTACCCCGCATCAAACTGGTGTTGAACCGGATGGCTCCGATCAACGTGCGCGTATCTTAATGACAACTTCCGGAACTGTCAATCGATATTTTCAAACAGGTCGCAAGGGAACTGCGTTTGTTCATCGGTTTTTCGGGTGTACAACCCGACTGTTTCGATGGCCTCTCGGACCGGACGGAAGGACCGACGATGTTCCGGAATTGCGCCGTACTGATTAAGCGCATTCAGGTGCACCGGCGCTGGATAGCCTTTGTGTCCGGCAAAGCCATATTCCGGAAAACGCTCGTGCAGCACTTTCATCTCACGGTCCCGGGTGACTTTTGCCAGTATTGACGCAGCACTGATGGCCTCTACTCTGCTGTCACCCTTTATCACGGGCTCTGATGGCCAATGCCAGTCCGGACAACGGTTGCCATCCACCAAGACATATTCCGGGGATACAGCCAGCCCGTCTACGGCCCGCCTCATCGCCAGCATCGTCGCCTGATAAATGTTCAGCCTGTCGATTTCATCGGCGTCACAGCGGCCAAGACTCCAGGCAGTGGCATGCTCCAGAATCTGATCGTAAAGCGCTTCCCGGCGTTTTTCCGTTAATTTTTTGGAGTCCGCCAACCCTGCAATGGGCCTGTCCGGATTGAGGATCACTGCCGCGGTCACCACTGCCCCTACCAGCGGGCCTCGCCCCACTTCGTCAACACCGGCCAGCAGACGCCCGGTGTAACGGCACTCAAACGGGGTTAGCGACGCTCTGGTCATCAGCGCTGGCGTCCAATCAGCGCAGCGATAGCCGAGGCGGCTTGTTCGTCCGCATTCTGGCGCAGGGTTTGGTGTATCTCCGTGAAGGCGGTGGTCAGTCGCTCACGTTCTTGCGGATTCTCCAGGCGCTCAAGCACCGCATCGCCCAAAGACTGGGGCGTAGCGTCGTCCTGAATGAACTCTGGCACCAACGACTTTTGCGCCAGCAGGTTCGGCAAAGCAATGTAAGGCGACTTAACCATTTTCGAGACAATTCTGAAACTCAGGTTACTGAGCCGATAACCCACCACCATGGGTTTTTTCAGAAGCATGGCTTCGAGCGTTGCGGTACCCGAGGCCAGTAACACGACATCGGCAGCCGCCATAACCTCCCGCGACCGGCCCCGGACAATCGTCACTGCTAACTTCACATCCAGGGCATCAACCAATGCCCTGACCTGCTCTTCCCGTTCACCATTAACGCACGGAATCGCCAACTGAAGGTCAGGCCGGCGGGACTGAATCCATTTTGCGGCTTCAAGAAAGAGCCCACCTAACCGTTCGACTTCCCCGCCGCGACTACCAGGAAGAATCGCCAGTACCGGCGCTTGTTCATCAAGTCCAAGGTTCCGCCGCGCCGCAAGTGTGTCAGGCTGTAGCGGTATCCTATCGGCCAGTGGGTGACCCACAAAGGCCACAGGAACCTGATGCTCCTCGTAGAAACGGGCCTCAAAGGGAAAAAGGGTAAGCATCAGGTCAACAGATTTGGCAATCTTGAAAATGCGGTTCTGGCGCCAGGCCCACACCGAGGGGCTGACGTAATGGGCTGTAAGCATACCTGCATCTCGGCAACGGCGTTCCACGCCCAGGGTAAAGTCCGGGGAATCGATGCCAATTACCACGTCAGGAGGATTCTGGAGAAAATAGCTCATCAGGCGGGCGCGGATGCCGAACAGTTCCCGCAGTCGACCCAGCACTTCAACCAGGCCCATGACCGACAACCGCTCCATGGGAACCAGCGAATGAAAGCCCTCAGCAACCATTTCATCACCGCCGATGCCGATAAACCGTGCGCCTGGGTATTTTCTGCGAAGTGCGCGGATCAGACCGGCCCCCAGAATATCCCCCGAGGCCTCTCCCGCAACGATACCAAACGTCGGAGCCTGGTGACGACCTGGCTTCATCATCAGTTAGCGGATGATGCCGCGGTCTGAGCCACGCAGTGAATCGATCAGGGGACGGACTTCAGGGACATCCGAGTAATTCTTTTCCAGCTCGATCAGCGCTTCGGCCAGGGTCAGGCCCTGGCGATACACCGTTTTATAGGCCCGACGAAGTGCCGACAGCGACTCTTTACTGAAGCCCCGTCGACGCAAACCCTCGACGTTCATTCCAAAGGGTTTGGCTGACTGACCGCTTGCCATAACATAGGCAGGAATGTCCTTCAGGACAATACTGCCGCCGGCGGCCATGCTATGGATGCCGATATTGCAGAACTGATGCACCATCGTGCCCCCACCAAGGATGGCGTGATCGCCAATCGAGACATGCCCGGCCAGCGTCGTCGTGTTCGCCAAAATGGTGTTGTCGCCGATAATACAATCATGGGCCACATGGACATAGGCCATGAACAGATTGCCACTGCCGATCACGGTCTCGCCACGATCCTGGATGGTGCCTCGGTGAATGGTGCAGTTTTCACGGATCACGTTATCATCACCGATGATCAGCGTGGTCGCCTCACCCGCGTATTTCTTGTCCTGACATTCCTCGCCAATACTCGAAAACTGGAATATCCGGTTATTACGGCCGATGATAGTCGGCCCCTTGACCACGACGTGAGAGAGAATTTCAGTACCCTCGCCAATTTCCACGTTCGGGCCGATATAACTCCAGGGACCGACGGTGACTCCCCCGGCGAGCTTTGCAGAGGGATCCACGATAGCCTGGGGGTGAACTCCCGACCAGTCGTTTGTTGTCATTAGCCTTCTCTCTCAGCGGTCAGTATTTCTGCCACACAGACAACCTCGTCATCCACCAGGGCCCGACATTCAAATTTCCAGATTCCACGCTTCCCTGTTACCAGGCGTGATTCCATGCAAAGCCTGTCTCCGGGCACCACGGGGCGCTTGAAGCGTACCTTACTGGAACCGGCCAGGTATTGCACCAGCCCGTCAGCCGGCTTTCGGCCGCTCGTCATGAACCCGAGAATACCGGACAGCTGGGCCATGGCTTCGATTATCAGAACGCCCGGCATAATCGGTTTATTGGGAAAATGGCCGGCAAAATAGGGTTCATTCAGGGAGATGTTCTTGAAGCCTTTGATGAACTCCCCTTTTTCGACTTCGGTCACCCGGTCGACTAGCAAAAACGGGTATCGATGTGGCAAATACTCCTGAATTTCATCAATGTACATCATTGGTTCATGTCCCGGTCTGCCAACTTTTTCTCAAGTTCTTTGATCCGCTTTGCCAGACTATCGAGCTGCCGGAAGCGCACGGCGTTCTTGCGCCACTGGCGATTGGTGTCTGCACCAGTACCTGATGAGTATACGCCAGGCTCTTTGATATCACCGGTGACCATGGTCATGCCAGTCAGATGAACCTGATCTGCGAGGGTAAGATGCCCGGACACCACCGACGCGCCGCCAAAGACGCAGTGGCTACCAATCCGCGTACTGCCTGCAATGCCGACCATGCCTGCCAGGGCGCTGTGGTCGCCGATGCTGACGTTATGGGCGATCTGAACCAGGTTGTCGATCTTCACGCCGTTGCCGATGACCGTATCCTCCAGAGCGCCACGATCAATGGTGGTACTGGCACCCACCTCAACATCGTCCCCCAGAACGACCCGGCCAATCTGGGCAATTCGGTGCCACGCGCCCTTTTCATTAGCAAAACCAAAACCGTCGGACCCAAGTACAGCGCCACTGAGGATATGACAACGTTTGCCAAGAACAACATCATGCGCAAGTGTGACCCGGGCGCGTAGCAAAGAGTAATCTCCTAGCCGGCATCGTGCACCGATGATCGAGCCCGCCCCAATAACAACACCCTCGCCGACCACCACATCATCTTCAATCACGGCCTGTGGCCCCACACTGGCTGTGTCGGAGACCCAGGCTGAAGGCGACACCACGGCGGATGGATGAATGCCTGGTGCAGCGACCGGCGCAGGGTCAAAACGATGACTCAGGTTGGCGTAACCAAAATAGGGATTGTCCATCAGGAGCGCATTTCCGGTGTACCGGTCGGCCAAAGAGGGAGCAAGGATCACCGCTGACGCTTTCGTATTTGTCAGATGACGGGCGTAGGAGGGATTAGCCAGAAAAGCAATCTGTCCGGGCAGAGCCGCCTGAAGAGTAGCCAGACCAACAATGTCAGTGTCCGGATCACCACGAAGCTCGGCGCCCAGTTCAGCCGCGATATCGCCCAGTCGAAACGAAGACTTTTCCATCACCTACTCCCCGAAGATGGATAAGACGGAGCCACATACCGGGGCTCCGGAAGATTAACGGTCCAGCTTTTCCAGCAGCTGGGCGGTCAGGTCCATATCTGGTTTGGCGAAGACCACTGCTTCACTCGGCAGGATAATATCCAGCTCGTGCTCTTCCATCAGTTCCTTTACGGCTGAATCGACGTCCGGGCGTGCGCTCTCCAGAAAAGATTGTTTGCGATTGGCCACGGCAGAATCCAGATTCTGCTTGAGCGCGTTGAATTCCCTGACTTTCTCCTGAAACTGAGCGGCAAGCTGATTCCGCTCGGATTCATTCATCATGGCTCCATCTTGCTCCAGCCGCTCTTGCAACTTGCGTGCAGCCTCCTGTGTTTCCCGCACCCGGGTTTCCTCACTGGAAAAATCCTGCTGCAGTCTCGCGCTGAACGCCTGCGCTTCCTGGGAAGAGAACAGAGCCTGCCGCAAGTCAACCACACCGACTTTCAATTCGGCCGCAACTGGAGCCGAAATGAACAGAGCCAACATTGCGGCCACCACTGAAAAACGAACCATATTTTGTCTCCTGAACTAATGTTAAGCGATATTGGCCAAAACCTTTAAAACGTCTGTCCCAACGAGAACTGAAATACCTGGGTATCGTCGCCACTCATATCGTTTAGCGGCCGAGCAACACTGAAGGCCAAGGGACCAACGGCGGTTATCCACTGAAAACCGACGCCGGCAGATGCGCGCACATCCTCAAGCGCCCAGTCGAAGTTGCGGTCTGCATCGAATACCTGGCCGGCATCCAGGAAAAACGCCGTACGCATAGAGCGGGTGTCTCCGGCAAATGGCGTCGGGAATATCAACTCCAGACTGCCCTCGGTCAGGAAACTACCGCCGAACGGGTCAGGATCGGAGCGATCATTAGGGGAGTTGGTGGCCAGAGGCCCCAATGAATTGGCTTCATAACCACGAACTGACCCGTAACCGCCCGCAAAAAAGTGTTCATAAAAGGGTATAACGCTGCGCCCGTTGTATCCATCGCCATAACCAATTTCGGAACGGGCGCGAATGACCCAGGTGCGATCATCATTCAGTGGCTGATAAAAATCATTCCTCTGACTCAACTTATAAAAGGTCAGGTCACTACCGGGAACGGCAACATCTGCTGACACAGAAATGCTGTAACCATCGGTCGGCAAAATGCCCCGGTTAAGCGTGCTCTGGCGCCAGGAAGCGAAGAGAAAGTAGTTATTAAAGTCGTTTCCTTCCTCATCAATGAAATTCCTGACCTCCTGCGACGTAAACCTACCTTTTTTTACTCTGGAAAACGTATAACCGACGCCGAAATTCAAGCGGGTGATATTGTCCGTCGGATAACCGAAACTCAGTCGGCCGCCGTATTCGTCCAACAAATAGGATGTAATGTCTTGCTCTTCAAAGTCCGTCTCGCGGGCAAACACGCTGAACCCGCGGCTGACACCATCGACCGTATAATAAGGGTCTTGATAGGAAAAATTTGCGCTCTTGATGGAGTCGCTGACATTTACACCGATCGACACACGTTTACCACTGCCGAAGAAATTGTTCTCTGAAATGTTGGCACCCAGAATAACACCGGATGCCTGAGAGAAGCCGACCGACGCAGAAAGGCTACCGGTGGCCTGCTCCATCACCGAATAATTGACGTCAACCATATCGTCAGTGCCTGGCACCGGAACCGTTTCCACATCAACCGTCTCAAAGAACCCCAGCTGCTCGAGGCGGGTTTTGGAATACTCGATTCGGTCAGTGGAGGCGACGCCGCCTTCCATCTGAGTCATTTCCTGGCGCAGGACGTCGTCGCGTGTGGACACGTTGCCTTCGAAATTGATACGGCGCACGTACGCTCTTTTCCCCGGTTCCACAAAGAAAGTAACCGACGCCGTGCCATCGTCGTTCGGCTCCGGCACACCGTTCACCGTTGCGAAAGCATAACCTTCGCGGCCAAGACGACGGGACAGCAGTTCCGAAATCGCGGTTACGCGAGACTGGGAAAATACGTCGCCTTCATCCAGGAAAACCAGCTCGCGGAGATCTGACTCATCCACGATCAGGTTGCCCCTGAGATTTATTTCGGAAACCGTATATTTTGGGCCCTCGTTCAACGAGACCGCGATGAAGACTGCTTTTTTATCAGGTGAAATGGAGACCTGACGAGACTCCACGTTAAAGTCAATATACCCCCGGTCAAGATAGTACGAGCGCAGCGTTTCGAGATCGCCGTTGAGGCGCTCACGCGCGTATTTGTCCGAGTTTGTGAGTGAATTCCACCAGCTCGTGGTCTTCAGTTCGAACAGATCAATCAGGGTCTCGTCGTCGAATGCTTCGTTACCAACGATATTGAGGTGCCGGATCGCAGCGACGTCTCCTTCATTAATAACAAGACTGATTGCCACGCGGTTTCTGGGCAGATTTTCTGCGTTGGCTTTCACTCGAGCATTGTAGCGACCCTGACCGATATAGGACCGCAGAATCTCCAGCTCGAGTCGTTCCAGAGTGGCTCGCCGGAACACCTGCCCCTCTGCAAGACCTGCACTCGAGAGCGCGTCCATCAACATAGGCGTCTCGATATTCTTGTTACCTTCGATATCAATCGACGTAATAGAGGGACGCTCTTCGACCGTCAGGATCAACACATTCTTGTCGCGACTCGCTTCAATATCGGTAAAGAGGCCGGTTCGAAAAAGATCCTTTATGGCGTCCGCCAGCGCCAGCTGGTCAACAGGCTCACCGATCGATACTGGAAACGCAGAAAAAACCGTGCCCGCAGACACCCTCTGCAGCCCTTCCACTTCGATATCCGATACCGTGAATTCGTCCGCCAGCGCCGGTGTTAAGGTCATCAGGGGTGCCATTAGGCCGACTAATAAACTCTGAAGAGAACGTCTCATTCAATAAATTCGCCTGTTGATGCGCATAAAGGGGTGTAATTCTCACAACCGCATAAGGTCGTTGTAAAGTGCAAACACCATTAAAGTGAGGATCATTGCCATTCCAATCCGTAATCCGACGGCCTGGGTCTGCTCCGAAAGCGGCTTTTTGCGGATAGCTTCGATGGTGTAATAAACAATGTGCCCGCCGTCCAGCACTGGAATAGGCAGCAGGTTCAGCACGCCAAGACTGACACTCAGGTAGGCAAGAAAGCGGATAAAATCTTCAAATCCCGAGCTGACACTGGCTTCGGCAATACGTGCGATGGTGATAGGCCCGCTCAGGTTGGTCGGCGATAACAGGCCTGTGACCATTTTTTGGATCGCCACGAGGGTAAGCCGTGTGTCCGCCCAAGTTTCAGACATAGCCCTGGGAACGGCTGCAAAAGGCCCGTAACGGGTTTCACGAAGAAACTCTTCGGGCCAGGTAATGTCTTTAACGCCTGCCCCGATAAATCCGGTGACGGAACCGTCACCACTCTCACGAGCCGCTGGCCTGACGTCGATTTCCACTGGCTCGCCGCTCCGCACAACGCCGAGGTTCAGGGTTTCTTCCGGTGCCTGCTGAATCGCTTTGACCAGCGCGAACCAGTTGCTGACCGGTTCACCATTTACCGACTCTATCCGATCACCCACTGCCAGACCTGCGGCCTGTGCGCGGCCGTCCGGGGAGATTTCACCAAGAACAGGCGGGACATCCGGCCGCCAGGGTGTCAGTCCGAATTCCGCCAGCGGATTTGGGGTATCGTTGCTAAGACCCCAACCGTCCAGAGTTCCGGTCACCTCACCCTGGCTGCCACTGCCCGATACGCCAAACGCAATTGACCCGTACTCACCGGTGCGCTCCAGTATCCGCATGTTGATATCGCGCCAGGAGGTTACCTGGTGGCCGTCTATGGAATAAATTTCCATCCCGGACTCAAGGCCGATTCGTTGGGCAACGCTATTTTGTTCAACCTCACCAACAATGGGAGCCACCGTGGTGTAACCCACCACACTGAGTAACCAGTAAGCCAATATTGCGAAAATAAAATTGGCGATGGGGCCGGCAGACGCAATGGCAATGCGCTTTGAGGGCGACTTGGCGTTGAAAGACTGGCTTTTGAGTTCTTCCGGGACCGGTCCCTCCCGCTCATCAAGCATCTTGACGTAGCCTCCGAGAGGGATAGCGGCGACGGCAAACTCGGTGCCATGCCGGTCGTACCAGGAAAACAGTGGTTTACCAAAACCCACTGAAAACCTCAGCACTTTCACTCCACAGCGACGGGCCACCCAGAAATGACCGAATTCGTGCAGCGTCACCAGAATGCCCAGCGTCAGCAGTAACGCCAGGACGGTTTCAATTATCTGCATAATGTTCTCTATTGTCGTTGATCAGAGCCATCTGTTGTCTTGCGACTCCACGGGCCTCGGCGTCTTTTTCAAAGATGACCTCAAAGCTGTCTGCGGCAACCGTAGCGACACGCTCCAGCGTCCTCTCTATGATAATGGCGATATCCGCGAAGCACAGCTTACCATCCAGAAAGGCCGCAACGGCCTCTTCATTAGCGGCATTGAGAACCGCGGGTGCTGTTCCACCCAGCCGGAAAGCATCGGCTGCCAGCCTCAAACACGGAAAACGCTCAAGGTCGGGTCGCTCAAAATGGAATTTGCCAATCTGAAAAAGGTCTAGCGGAGCCACTCCTGCGTCTATCCGTTGGGGCCAGGCCAACCCGTTAGCAATAGCTGTGCGCATGTCCGGACTTCCCAACTGAGCGAGAACCGAGCCGTCAGCGTACTCAACCATCGAATGAATAATGCTCTCCGGGTGCACGTGCACTTCAATAGAATCCGGCGTCGTATTAAACAGCCAACAGGCTTCTATCAGCTCAAGACCCTTGTTCATCAGGGTGGCGGAGTCCACGGAGATCTTCTGGCCCATCGACCAGTTGGGGTGCAAACAGGCTTCGGCAGGCAGAACATCCCGCAGGGACTCGGCCGAAAAGGTTCTGAACGGTCCGCCAGACGCCGTCAGCAAAATCCGGGTGACGCCTGCGCCCCGGGTATCGCGAATCTGGTCCGGGGGCAAACATTGAAAGATGGCGTTGTGTTCACTATCGATCGGTAGCAGTTCGGCACCGGCCTCGGCTACTGCATCCATAAATAGCTGACCGGACATGACCAACGCTTCCTTGTTTGCCAGCAAAACCCGCTTGCCTGCCCTGACCGCCGACAGCGTCGGCGACAACCCGGCAGCACCAACAATTGCCGCCATCACCGTATCGCACCCAGGATCACTGGCGACCCGGCAAAGACCCTCCTCGCCCGCAAGGACGGTCGTTTCGGCTAAACCGCCAAGCTGGTCAGCCAACGCCCGAGCGCTGGCCTTATCTGCCATTACTGCGAACCGGGGCGCGAATTCACGACAAAGCCCCACCATGCTTTCCACGCTGGTGCTGGCAGTCAGAGCATGAACACCGAAACGATCCGGATGACGACGGATCACATCCAGAGTGTTAAGGCCAATGGAGCCGGTCGCTCCGAGAATAGTAACGCTACGTTTCATGAGATCACCAGTGCCCGGCCGTCAGCCATCCCAGCTGGGTAATAATCAGTGCAAACACCGGAATGGCAGCGGTCAGGCTATCGATGCGATCCATAATGCCCCCGTGACCGGGCAGCAACTGGCTACTGTCTTTGATGCCACGGAATCGTTTAAGCATGCTCTCCATCAAGTCACCAACGACGGAGATCCCGCCGGTGACCAGGCTTGCCAGCACCAGAAGCGTGATATCGCCGCTGCTGGCCCTTGCCAGCAGCCCGATCATGAGCGCAAATGCCGCCACCGCAAAAAGGCCGCCCCACACGCCAGCCCAGGACTTCCCCGGACTGACTCGCGGCGCCAGCTTGGCCTTACCAAAAGCCCTGCCCGCGAAGTAGGCACCAATGTCAGCAACCCAGACAATACAGAAGACGTAAAGGATCAGCAGCAGGTTGTTAGCACTGTCACCAAACTGGAAACCGCCCGTTCGAAGGTGGTTGAGGCCAACCCAGGCAGGCACCAGTATAAACAGCCCCATCACCGCCCGGGCCGTAGCACTGCGCCAGCGTTCGGACCCTTCGGGGTAGCTGCGAACCAGCAGGAAACACGCCGCCCACCAAAACAATGCCACCCACAGCACGCTAACGGCAGGCACGTCGAGCAGGCCATAAAGAATGGCCGCCGTGGCCAACGCAAACCCCACTCGCTGCAGAGGCTGCGTCATACCCGCCATATTGGCCCACTCCCAGGCACCGATAGAGATAATCAGGCCAGTGAACAGCGCAAAACCCAGTGGTGGCAGAAAAAAAATGCCGCCAACCGCGATGGGCGCCATGAAAAGCGCGGTGATGATTCGTGTTTTAAGCACAGTCTGGATCGCTATATTGTCGTTATTGTTCAGAAGCCGGTGCGGCAACCTGATCATCGGTCTGGCCAAATCGTCGTTTGCGCCCGGCATAAGCCTGTAATGCCTGCTCCATTTCTGCCTCTTTGAAATCAGGCCAGTACACGGGAGAAAAATACAGCTCGGTGTAAGCCAGATGCCAGAGCATAAAATTACTGATGCGCTGCTCGCCGGCGGTGCGGATCATGAGATCGGGCATGGGCAGATCACCGATCGACAGGTGCTGCTGAATGAGATCATCGGTGATGTCAGACGGTGTCAGTTCACCCGCCTGAACCTTGCGGGCAACCGCCTGACTGGCCTGAGTGATGTCCCAGTGCCCGCCATAATTGGCAGCGATCACCAGGGTCATCTGAGTATTGTCGCGGGTCAGCTCTTCCGCCCTCGCCATGTGTAACTGAAGGTTTTCGCTGAACGCTGACCGGTCGCCAATGATTTTCAGACAGATATTGTTTCGGTGGAGCTTTTTAACTTCTCGCTCCAACGCAAACAGGAACAATCGCATAAGCGCGGATACTTCGTCTTCGGGGCGCCGCCAGTTCTCACTGGAAAAGGCGAACAGCGTCAATACCTCAATGCCCTGACGGGCGCAGGTCTCAACCACAGACCGGACGGCTTTGGCACCGGCCTTGTGACCAGACACACCCGCCAGCTTATGAGATTTCGCCCACCGGTTGTTGCCGTCCATAATAATGGCCACATGTCGGGGCCAGCTACCAGCCGATAACGGAATCTCTGCGGAAACGCTTGCGGTCATGCAATCCCCTGCGCTGGATGATTGACAGTAAAAAGGGCTGATCAGACAGCCATCAGATCCTCTTCTTTCGCCTTCAACTCTTTTTCGACTTCCGCAATGTGGCTATCGGTCAATTTCTGGATCGACTCTTCGCCCTGACGCTCTTCGTCTTCGTTAATCTCTTTTTCTTTCAGCAGGTCTTTGAGCATACTGTTGGCATCGCGGCGGGCATTGCGGATGGACACTTTGCCATGCTCAGCATCAGCTCGGGCCTGCTTGACCATTTGCTTGCGGGTTTCTTCCGTCAGCATGGGCATGGGAATACGGATCACGTCGCCATTGTTAGAGGGGTTCAAGCCCAAGTCTGACATCATGATGGCCTTCTCGACCTTCTGCATCAACGGCTTTTCAAAGGGTGAAATTGCCAGCGTGCGATTGTCTTCCACATTAATGCTGGCCACTTGCTTCAACGGCGTTTCATGACCGTAATAATCCACCATTACACTGTCCAGAATGGAAGGGTGCGCGCGGCCGGTACGAATTTTGTTGAACGCCGAATGCAGAGATTCAAGACTCTTCTTCATCTTCTTTTCAGCTTCAGATTTAATGTCGTCAATCACTTCAGTATCCTCGAATTCATTGGTCAGAAATTATTCAATTCCGGGATTTACTCAATCAGTGTGCCTTCTGATTCACCTGTCACAATGCGCGTTAATGCACCGGGCCGGTTCATATTAAACACCCGCAACGGCATATTGTGATCCCTTGCCAGACAGATCGCGGTCAGATCCATAACGCCCAACTTTTTGTCCAGCACCTCGTCGTAGGTAAGACGATCGTACTTCACGGCCGTCGAATCTTTATAGGGGTCGGCGGAGTAAACACCATCTACCTTAGTCGCCTTGAGCACTGCATCGGCTTCAATCTCGATGCCCCGCAGACAGGCTGCCGAATCGGTGGTGAAAAACGGGTTGCCGGTACCGGCACAGAAAATCACCACATCACCGTCTTTAAGGTCACGCACCGCACGGCGGCGATCGTAGTGCTCAACGATACCACTCATGGGAATGGCAGACATAACCCGGGTCCGGATATTCGACCGCTCCAGTGCATCGCGCATGGCCAAACCGTTCATCACCGTAGCGAGCATGCCCATGTGGTCACCGGTTACCCGGTCCATACCCGCGGCATTCAGCGCCGCGCCGCGAAACAGGTTGCCCCCACCAACAACCAGGCCGACCTGCACACCGATGCCAATCAGTGACCCAATATCCAGCGCCATACGATCAAGTACCTTCGGGTCAATGCCAAAATCGTGTTCTCCCATCAAGGCTTCGCCACTGAGTTTCAACAGAACTCGTTTGTATCTGGGCTGGGTATTGGACGATTTCGGCATGGCGTTCCCCTCTCTCTGTTTCCGGCAGCTTTCGATGTCTGGCAGGACAGGCTGTTCTGGCCTGTATTTGACATACCCCTCAGCAAAAGGGGTATTTCAGATACAAGCCCGCCACGAAAGCCGGATGAATCCGACTGACGTGGCAGACATTTGCGGTGCTTCGGCCGGGGCCTTCACACCTTTCGAAAGGATCAGGCCTTGCTGGTGCCGGCTGCTGCTGCAACCTCGGCAGCAAAATCCACGGCTTCCCTTTCGATCCCTTCACCGACTTCGAGACGCACAAAGCTGACCAGTTCTCCGCCTTCACCCTTGATAAGCTGACCAACGGTCTGCTCGGGATTCTTGACGAACGGCTGTTCAACCAGGCTATTCTCAGCCAGGAACTTCTTGATGCGACCACCCATCATCTTTTCGATGATTTCAGCCGGCTTGCCTTCCATATCCGGCTGGGCCTTGATCACATCTTTTTCTTTTTCGAGCTCTTCGGCAGGCATGTCTTCCGGCTTGCCAACGCGGGGGTTAACCGCAGCGACGTGCATGGCAACATCACGCGCGGTTTCAGCACTGCCGGCGCTCAACGCAACGACAGAAGCGATCTTGCTGTTGCTGTGAACGTATCCGCCAACCACCGGGCCTTCCACGCGAACAATGCGACGAACGGTGACGTTCTCGCCAATTTTCTGGACCAGCGCTTCACGCTTGCCCTCGAGTTCACCTGCCATCAGGGACTCAACGTCAGTCACGCTGTTGCTAAACGCAACGTCCAACAGTTCGTTGGCAAAATTCATGAAGTTATCATCACGGGCAACGAAGTCCGTTTCCGAGTTCACTTCCAGAATATAGGCAACGGTGTTGTCGTCCGATACGCGAATCAGTGAAACGCCTTCAGCCGCCGTGCGGCCTGCCTTTTTCGCAGCCTTCAGGCCGGATGACTTGCGCAGCTCTTCAATTGCCGCATCCACACTACCTTCCGCTTCAACCAGCGCTTTCTTGCACTCCATCATGCCAAGGCCAGTGCGATCACGCAGCTCTTTGACCATTGCAGCAGTAATTGCAGCCATGTTCATTCCTCTTAACTGTTACAAATTCCAATAGGACGATTACTCGGCCGCTGGGGCAGCACCTGCCGCGTCTTCGCTGACTTCAACAAATTCGTCAGCACCGCCGGCTGTCTGGGAAGCCTCAAGACAGGTATCGGCAATCGCCTGAACATAAATCTGAATCGCGCGGATAGCATCGTCGTTACCCGGAATCACGTAATCAACGCCGTCCGGGTCGCTGTTGGTGTCAACAACGCCAATGACCGGAATGCCCAGCTTGTTGGCTTCTTTAATAGCGATCCGTTCGTGATCAACGTCGATAACGAACATGGCGTCCGGCAGGCCGCCCATATCCTTGATACCACCGATAGAGCGCTCAAGGCGGTCCATCTCGCGGGTGCGATCAAGGGCTTCTTTTTTGGTCAGCTTGTCAAAGGTGCCGTCCTGACTCTGGGATTCCAGGTCACGGTAGCGACGGATCGACTGACGGATGGTCTTGTAGTTGGTCAGCATGCCGCCGAGCCAGCGATGGTTCACATACGGCTGATTCGAACGCAGTGCTTCTTCCTTGATGATCTTGGCGGCGGCGCGCTTGGTGCCGACGAACAGGATCTTGTTCTTGCTGTTGGCGAGGTTGTGCACGAAGTTCAGTGCATCGTTCATCGCAGGAACAGTCTGTTCAAGATTGATGATGTGAATCTTGTTACGGGCGCCGAAGATGAACTTCGACATTTTCGGGTTCCAGTAGCGAGTCTGGTGACCGAAGTGAGCACCTGCTTTTAGCAGGTCACGCATATTTACCTGAGCCATGATAGTTACCTTGTTAGCTTCGGGTTAGTCCTCCACGCGTCCGATTGCCCCAACCAGGCTTCTTAAGACAGAAGCAGGCACCCTGGGACAACGTGCTGACGCGTGTGCGAATTTGCCGGATTCGTTTCCAGCGGGCGCGTTTATACCATAAATTGACGGCCCGATTCCATTAATTTATCCGCGCCCTGGACCTCTATCGCCCGTTTCACCAGCCCCTTCCTTGTACCCTGTCGCTCTCCCCCTTAAAATGGCGCTTTGATAAAATCAACGGGAAGCCCAATGACGGTAACAATCAAGACTCCGGAAGAAATCGAAAAGATGCGGGTTGCCGGCAAACTGGCAGCCGATGTACTTGAGATGATCGGCGAACACGTTCAGCCCGGCGTCAGCACAGAAAAACTCGACGACCTCTGCCATGATTACATTGTGAACGAGCAAAAATGCATTCCGGCGCCCCTCAACTACAAGGGTTTTCCCAAGTCGGTATGTACCTCTGTGAACCATGTGGTCTGCCACGGCATCCCGTCCGACAAAAAGATCCTGAAAGAGGGTGACATCATGAACATCGATGTCACCGTGATAAAAGACGGCTATCACGGCGACACCAGTAAAATGTTCATTGTCGGCAAGCCGAAGCCCGGGTCCGAGCGTCTGATCCAGATAACCCAGGAATGCCTATATAAAGGTATCGAGCTGGTCAGACCCGGCATCCAGTTGGGCGACATCGGTCACGTTATCCAACAGCACGCTGAAAAGCACCGATACTCTGTGGTGCGTGATTATTGCGGTCACGGCATTGGCAAAGTGTTTCATGAGGAGCCCCAGGTGATGCACTACGGGAAACCGGGTACCGGGATGGAACTTAAGGAAGGCATGATTTTCACCATCGAACCCATGATCAATCAGGGCAAATTCCACACCAAACTCCTGCCCGATGGCTGGACGGTCGTCACCAAGGATCACAAACTGTCGGCCCAGTGGGAGCACACCATTCTGGTGACCGCTGACGGCCATGAAGTGTTGACCCGTCGTCCGGATGAGTCGCTTTAGGTGGACTCATCCGCGCTGGAATCCAGAATCAGTGAGGAAGCTTCGCCGGTCGCAGCTGCCAGAGACCTGCTCGAAAAAACCTACCAGGCCGACGCCCAGGCCTTCAGTAAAGTAGCCAACGAAAAGATAGACGTGCGCGCCCTGGTTCGCTCCCGCTCTCATACCGTTGACCGCTTGCTATCCCTGATCTGGAACCGCTACCCGTTTTCCAGGTCTCCGGACATTGCCCTTATTGCCGTCGGTGGCTATGGCCGGGGGGAGTTACACCCTCACTCGGATATTGACCTGCTCATCCTTGCCCGTAACGGCATTGAGGAAGCCTGGCAAGAAGACCTGGGCGCTTTCGTGACACTCTTATGGGATCTGAGGCTCGATATCGGCCACAGCGTCCGTAGCATTGAGGAAAGCATGGCCTCGGCTCGCGAGGACGTGACCATTCTGACCAACCTGCTCGAGACTCGAACCCTGTCCGGCCCGGATGATCTGAGATCGGAGCTTAGCCAAAAAGTGTATTCCGACGAGGTCAGTAGCGACATTGACTACTTCGTCGCCAAGCGAGAGGAGCAAAAGCGGCGCCACAAGAAGTACGGCGACACCGAGTACAATCTGGAGCCCAACGTGAAGGGCTCTCCTGGCGCCCTGCGGGACATCCAGACAATCGGCTGGATCACCAAACGGCATTTTGGCCTGCAGAACATTGCCGATCTGACCCGCTTCAGCATCCTGACGGAAGAAGAGCACCAGATTCTTTTAGAGGGCGAAACCTTTCTCTGGCAGCTGCGATACGGCCTGCAGTTGATCGCCGACCGCAACGAAAACCGATTGCTGTTCGACCATCAGAGAGCCCTGGCACAAATGCTTGGTTACCAGGATCAGGGTAAACGACTCGGTGTCGAGCTGATGATGCAGTCCTATTATCGCACCGTGCTGGCGCTGGCAGAGCTCACAGACGTGATTCTGCAGTACTACGATGAAGCGATTATTGGCGCCGGTGATGACGGTGACGTCGTGCCATTAAACAAACGTTTCCAGATGAGAAACTTCTATATAGAGGCGGTCAATAATCAGGTTTTTGCCTATGCGCCCTACGCCATCATGGAAATCTTTGTCCTGATGGCTCAACACCCCGAAATCAAAGGCATCCGGGCGACGACCATCCGCTCGCTACGGGCGCACCGCCACCTGATCGATGACGCCTTCCGTTCAGACCTGGCCGTTACCTCACTGTTTATGGAATTGCTGCGAACACCCCATGACCTGGACCAGACGCTGTCGGCCATGAAGAAGTACAGCGTGCTGGGGCGTTACCTGCCGGAATTCGGCCAGATCATCGGTCAGATGCAGCATGACCTGTTTCATATTTATACCGTTGACGCCCATACCATGCGCGTTATTCGCAACATGGTTCAGTTGGACAGCCCGGAACTGCGCAACGATTATCCGCTGGCTTGCCGGCTGATTCACCGTCTTCCCAAGCTAGAAACACTCTATATCGCAGGCCTTTATCACGACATCGCCAAAGGCCGGGGTGGTGATCATTCCGAACTTGGCGCGGTGGATGTGGAAGCGTTCTGCGAGCGCCACCATCTCAGCGATCGCGACACCCAACTTGCATCCTGGCTGGTGGAAAATCACCTGCTGATGTCGATGACGGCCCAGCGCAAGGACATTTCAGACCCGGACATTATCTTCACATTCGCCCAGGCCGTGCCCAGCCAGGTTCATCTGGATTATCTGTACGTACTGACCGTGTGCGACATCAGCGCCACCAATCCCAAGCTCTGGAATACCTGGCGGGCATCGCTGTTGCGTCAGCTTTACATCGAGGCCAAACGGGCACTGCGGCGGAACTCCCAGACACCCGTCGACCGGCGAGAGTGGGTTCGGGCGACACAGTCTGAAGCCCGGGAAATACTGCGCGCCCAAAACATGACGGATGTACAGATTGACCGTATCTGGGAAACCATGGACGAAGATTATTTCCTCCAGGATTCCACCGTCGATATCGCCTGGCAAACAGCCGCGATCATCCGTCACGGCGACGACCCGGATCCGCTGGTGATGATCCGGGACACCCGGGGCGGACCAACCGACGGCTACTCTCAGATCATCATTTACATGCGCGACCGTATTGACCTGTTCGCGGCCACGACAGCGGTGCTGGAGCAGCTCAACCTGAACATCGTTGATGCTCGCATCAGCTCGAGTGACGGCCCCTATTCGGTCAGTTCCTACATCGTGCTGGATGAGAAGCACAAACCCCTCGGCATTGACCCGGCAAGGAAAGACCGGGTGCGCGAGCGCTTGATAGAAGAGCTGGACGACCCGGACGATTACCCCGATATCATCCACCGACGCACGCCGCGGCAATTGAAGCACTTCGCATTCCCGACGGAAGTGACCTTCTACAACGACACGGTCAATCAGCGCACCGTCATGGAAGTGATCACCCCGGATCGCCCCGGATTACTGGCCAGAGTGGGCCAGGTTTTGCTGGAACATCGCGTGCGAGTGACCAATGCCAAAATTGCCACCCTGGGCGAGCGGGTGGAGGACGTGTTTTTTGTGACCGACGAGCACGGCAACCCGATACATGACCCGGAAGCCTGCCGCTCGCTGCAGGACGATCTCTGTAAAATGCTGGACGACATCACATGAATCCTGATCTGGAGAGGTTACACCCCTACCCGTTTGAGAAACTCAGCCAACTGAAAGCAGGGATCGAGGTGCCAAAACACCTGGGCTCGATTTCCCTCGGTATCGGCGAGCCCAAACACCCGTCTCCGGCCTTTGTTAAACAGGTCATCGCAGACAACCTGGACAAACTTGCCAATTACCCCAGCACCAAAGGCACCGACGAACTTCGTCAGACGATTGCTGACTGGGCCACCCGACGCTTTCAACTGGAACCGGGCACGCTAACCCCCGAGCACAATATTGTCCCGGTCAATGGAACCCGCGAAGGTATTTTCTCGCTGGTCCAGGCGGTGATCGACAGCAGCAGGCCGGCAACCGTCGTCAGCCCGAATCCCTTCTACCAGGTCTATGAAGGCGCCGCGTTTCTTGCGGGCGCGACGCCGCATTATCTGGCCTGCGATGCTGCCAACGACTTCATTCCTGACTTTGATCAGGTGCCGGTATCGGTATGGGAAAACTGTCAGGTGCTGTTTCTGTGCTCTCCCGGCAACCCCAGCGGGTCCGTGATGCCGCGGTCAACCCTTGCCAGGGTTATTGAGCTGGCTGACCGACACGATTTTATCGTGGCATCGGACGAGTGTTATTCGGAACTCTACCCGGATGAGAACAACCCACCGGAAGGCCTTCTGCAGACCTGTGCAGCCCTGGGCCGGAACGATTTTGCCCGGTGCATTGTGTTCCACAGTCTGTCCAAACGCAGCAATCTACCCGGCCTGCGCTCGGGATTTGTCGCCGGAGATGCCGGCGTTCTCGCCGGCTTCCTGAAGTACCGGACTTACCACGGTTGCGCCATGCCGATTCACAACCAGCTGGCCAGCATGGCTGCCTGGGGCGATGAAGATCACGTCAGAGAAAACCGTGCTGCTTACCGCGCCAAATTCGAGGCGGTCGTGCCCATTCTGCGTGAAGTGATGACCGTAGAATTCCCGGACGCCGGTTTCTATCTCTGGCCCGAAACGCCTTTCGACGATGAAACCTTTGCCCGGGAACTGTCCGCCAGACAAAACGTGCACGTGCTGCCCGGCCGCTACCTGTCCCGCACAGTAAAGGGCCATAATCCCGGGGAAAACCGGGTGCGAATGGCCCTGGTGGCGCCGGTTGAAGAATGCGTAGAAGCCGCAAAGCGTATTGTCACTTTCGTGCGGAACTACCAACCATGAAAGTCTTCGGCATTCGTGACTGCGACACCGTCAAAAAAGCCCGCAAGTGGCTGGACGAAAACGGCATCGACTACCAGTTCCACGATTTCAAAAAGGACGGTCTCAGCGCTGACACACTGGTGCAATGGGAGGCCGCGGTTGGCTGGGAATCCCTCGTTAATCGTCGCGGAACCACCTGGCGGAAACTGCCGGAACAGGTTCGTGATAACATTGTCTCCCAGACGGCCCACGACCTCATGCTGGAAAATCCGTCGCTCATCAAACGGCCCGTTGTTGAAAGTGGCAGCGACATTACCGTTGGGTTCAGCGCCGATCAGTGGGCCGGGCAGTTCGGGCAATAATCCTCAGTTTCAAACATTCAACCTTCAGGAGCACATCAATGAGTTTCGCATTCGGCATCGGTATCGGCACCCAGAACAACCAGGGCGAGTGGCTGGAAGTCTTCTATCAGCAGCCGGTCATCACCCCCGATAATGACCTCATCGAAGTGGCCCGCAACGTTCTGGATTACAGGGGCGGTAACCAGGCCATCACGGTCAGCCCGGAGCATCTCAGATCATTATCCGATGGCCTGCGGCAGATTGGCCAGATGGACCAGTCGGCCCTTGCGGGCAAGGCGGCGGAGAGCAAGCGCCCGGTTGTTGTGACTTTGCTGGACACAGACGATACCGCCTCCAGCACGCCGGAGGTGTATTTGAAACTGCACCTGATCTCCAGCCGCCAGGCCCGGCCCCATGAACTGAAACTGGACGGTATTTTCGGACTGCTGCCGAACCTGGCCTGGACTGACGAAGGCGCCATTGACCTGAACGAACTGCCCACACGGCAGTTAAAAGCGCGCATCGAAGGTCGAACCCTGGAAGTTAAATCGGTCGATAAGTTCCCGCAGATGACCGACTACGTGGTGCCCAAGGGCGTACGTATCGCCGACACCGCCCGTGTTCGCCTTGGCGCCTACGTTGGCGAGGGCACCACCGTGATGCATGAGGGCTTCATCAACTTCAACGCCGGCACCGAAGGCAAGAGCATGATCGAAGGCCGGATTTCAGCAGGCGTGATGATTGGTGAGGGTTCTGACCTGGGCGGCGGCTGCTCAACCATGGGCACTCTGTCCGGCGGCGGCAACATCATTATTTCTGTTGGCGAAAACTGCCTGATTGGCGCCAACGCCGGCATCGGCATCCCGTTGGGCGACCGTTGCAAAGTGGAAGCCGGCCTTTACATTACCGCGGGCACCAAGGTTGCCCTGCTGGACGACCACAACGAGCTGGTAGAAGTCCTGAAAGCCCGGGACCTGGCGAGCAAGCCGGACCTGCTGTTCCGCCGCAATAGCCAGACAGGCGCGGTAGAATGCAAATCTCACAAGACTGCCATTGAGCTGAACGAAGAGCTGCATGCAAACAACTAATTCCCCAACTCTCGAACTTGCCATCGACCTGATTCGCCGGCCCTCCGTCACCCCGGACGATGCCGGCTGTCAGCAGCTTATGATGTCCCGCCTGGAAGCCCTTGGCTTCGCGGGAGAATCCATGCGCTTCGGCGACACCGACAATCTATGGGCCCGCCGGGGCTCGGAAGGTCCGGTGCTTGCATTCGCCGGGCATACGGATGTGGTGCCAACGGGGCCTGAGAAGAACTGGGCACACCTGCCCTTCTCCGGAGACATCGATCAGGACGGCTACCTGCACGGGCGCGGCGCGGCCGATATGAAAGGCAGTCTGGCGGCTTTTGTGACCGCCTGCGAGCGGTTCGTTAAACAGCACCCCGATCACCGGGGTTCCATTGCCCTGCTGATCACCAGCGACGAAGAAGGCCCTGCCAAACATGGCACGGTGAAGGTCATCGAAACTCTGGAAGCCAGGAATGAGAAAATCGACTGGTGCCTGATCGGGGAACCGTCCAGCACCAACCGCGTGGGCGATGTGATCAAGAACGGTCGTCGGGGATCCCTGCACGGTTATCTGACGGTTCACGGCACCCAGGGCCACGTCGCCTATCCGCATCTGGCCGAAAACCCGGTTCATACCGTCGCCCCGGCTCTGGATGCACTGGCAAAAGAATTCTGGGATCAGGGTAACGATTTTTTTCCACCCACCACCTTCCAGATCACCAAGGTCGAGGCAGGTACCGGGAGCAACATCATCCCCGGAGAATGCCTGGTGCACTTCAATTTCCGCTATTGCACCGAAAACACCGCCGAAAGCCTGGAAGAACGGGTGGTGTCTGTTCTGGATCGCTTCAAGCTCCGATACGATCTGGAATGGAACCTCAGCGGCCGGCCATTTCTGACGGACAGCGGGGCCCTGGTGACCGCGGCCCAGAATGCCATCCGCACGGTAACCGGGGAAGAAACCAAACTGTCCACCTCTGGCGGAACATCAGATGGTCGTTTCATCGCGCCGACCGGTGCCCAGGTTCTGGAACTTGGCCCTCGGAACGCGACCATCCATAAGGTCAATGAGTGCGTCAAAGCGGCTGACCTGGATACCCTGTCCGACATGTATGAGCAGATTCTGACAGAGCTTCTCGCCTAGCGGCGGGACTGCTGACGGTTAGTAATGGGGTTAGTAATGGGGAGGGGGCGACTCTTCCTCCTCTCCCCGGATATTTGAGGACGATACCTCTTTAAGCTGGGTGTTCAATTGCCTCTTGGCTTCCCACAACTCCCGGATATCCAGTTCCTGGCGGGCCACCTGTTCACTCAGTGTGTTAATCAGATCGTCCTGAAACGCAATCCGGGTTTCAAGCTCATCCAGCCGGCCAGCCAAGGTCCGGGATTCGTCATTTCTGCTATTGGCCATACTTGTGAGCACCATGCTTGGTCAGCACCTCCCGTTATCTGGTATCATCCCGCTTTTATTCGTATCCGGAATTCGCGCCGGAGCGAATTTATCACCACCGGATGCACGAGTTTACCCGAGATCCGGTTTTTTATCGTCAGTGTTATAAGAATGGAGAATCAGCAGTCCATGCAAAATCCAGCAAAAGCGATCGTTCTTGCCCTTTTGGTCGCTATCCCGTCACCCTTTATCCTTGGTTTTCTGTTGGTGACTTTCACCCCGGAACTTTTCCAGATCCTGTCCACTTCCGGAACCAGTGAATTGGCCAACAACACCACCTTTGTGCTGGGAAGCGCCGAGGGCATTGCCGCCTATATCCTGTCCGTTGTTTTATTCTGCCTGGCGGGCTTCTGCACGGTTGCGCTCGCGGCCAAGCGACCTTCCGAAATCAACGCAAAGGCAAACGCCAAACCCAGGCGAGCGCCAACCAAAGCCGCTCCTCCGCGCCCGGCAAAGCCGAAGCAGGAGGACTCTGCAGACCAGGGCCATGACGACACCGGCCCCGAAGGCAAGGAAGACGGTACGGTTAAGTGGTTTAATGTGAAAAAAGGTTTTGGTTTTATCGTGCGTGACAGCGGCGACGAAATTTTCGTTCATTTCCGCGCAATTCGCGGCCAGGGCCGTCGAGTACTGCGCCAGGGCCAGCTTGTTCGCTTCGACGTGGTTGAAGCTGACAAGGGTCTCCAGGCTGATAATGTGTCCATTCTGGACGACTGAAGGCCCGCGAACCTGAATTCAGAAACGTAATTGAAAAGGCAGCCACCGGCTGCCTTTTCAGTTCCAGACTGCGAGCTGCTCCCCGCGCTCATCAATCCGCCACCACCGTTCATCGTCAACCGGCTCCCCTTCCTTCCACTCACCGGGACTACAGCGGATCTCCGTTGCCATGGCTTGCCATGCACTGCGGGCGCAATCCAGGTCCGAAGACCAGGGCAATTCGTCGCCCTCGATAATCATTGAGGCATAACGCTTGCCGCCTGCCCGGGGATAAAGGCTGAGCCCGATGCTGGCACCGCAGTAGAACGCCCTCACTTTTACGGGCTTGTCGTCCGATAACTGGTCCGGCAGCGCCAGATCATCCAGATGACTGGATAACCACTGCGCCAACGCTGCAACATCGACGTCACGGATGTAAATTTCAAGATCTCGCAAACTCCAGCTCTCCGGTTTGATTCTGATTCGCGATATAGTGGCCTGAGCCCTCGGCGGCTGCAACCCGACGTTCCAGTTCTGAGCCCAGATCGTCCACGGTCAGCAGTCGCAGACGTCCGCTGCGCTTTCGCTCATGCCACGATGCTTCACTGGCGGCCTGCTCTGATTCCAGGGATTCGATGGAGCGCTCAAAATGTTCTATCGGTTGCTGACGAGCCAGGGCCAACAACAACTGGCGCCGGACCGAATCCGCCTTTCCGGCAAGTACCGCTGCCTCCATGGGGCCCCGATCTGCAAACAGACTCAAGCGCGCAGCGGCGTGCTCCACCCATTGCAGCATGGCCCCCGGCGACGCCGCTAAAGGGCTGGTGCAAGCGGCAACGTATTCCACCACGCCAGACGCCAGCTCGATACCCCAGCGTTTTTCGATGATGGGCTGTCGGGCTGTCAGAATTGCCTGTTTCTGGCTCGCACTGCTCGCCGGCATCGCGCGGCAATCAAGCTCCCGACCCAGCGTCTTTTCCAGGGAACGAATCCCATGGGAGGCATCCTCTGAATCCGGCCCCAGCATCAGAACCGGACCGGGAAACGAGGTGACCAGTTCCCGCGCAACACTGAACTCTGACGCCATTATGCTGACCAGGTCTGGCGGTGAAACGTTATCGAACACCAGCACCGGAGGGATTGACGCTGGCTCTCCCGGCACCGTCATTGCGCGCTCGTCGCTGGCCATAATATCCGCCTCACGGCGAATATCCATTTCTATGGCGCCCCCGGGCAAAGTCGCAATCAGGGATCTGAGCCAGCTGGACTTGCCGCTACCACGCTCCCCGTGAATCCACACTATAGCGTCAGCAGAGGTAGACAGCAGCAGGCTGATATCTTCAACCAGGCCCAGCCATTGCGAATCGGCCATGACCAACGGCGGAACAGCTGCTTTGTCGGACTGTTCATTCGATACCTCAGACCCTGTGGAAGGCCAGTGGGCGACCGCCTCAAGAACCGCTACATAGGCTTTTTCCTGCAATCGATCTGCGCTGTGAACCAGCGCTTTCAGCAATTCCGGCCACTGCAACCAAACCGCGCCGCTGACTTCCCGGGCCGTGTGCAGCCAGTACACAAGCTGCGACGACAGCAGGTTTTCACTGGCGACTTCCGTCACGATGGGTTGTTCGCACTGAACGGTGCGGGTCAGCTCGTCCAGTTCCACGCCCTGGCGCTGAAGAAACCGGCGCAGTTCAGGAATGTCATCGAGCATCGCCAGAAGAAAATCTTCCAGGGTAACGGCATAACCGCCCCTGCCGGTAACACGAGTAAGGGCGCTTTGCAGCGCAGTCTGACAGGCGGGACTCAGGCATCCTTGCCAATCTTCCATGACCATCTCTCCCTGATAATTGTTCGGGCATCGTCCTGATGCCCATTCTGTCTGTGCTCAAACGCGGTTATAGGTGTCCTCGAAACGCACAATGTCGTCTTCACCCAGATAGCTTCCGGTCTGGACCTCAATCAACTCCAGGGGAATCACACCGGGATTAGTCAGCCGATGGGTCACACCCAACGGAATATAGGTGGACTGGTCTTCAGTCAGCAGCAAGACGTCCTCACCCCGATTCACCGTGGCTGTGCCTTTGACCACCACCCAGTGCTCCGCCCGGTGGTGATGCTTCTGCAGAGACAGGGACGCGCCCGGCTTGACCGTGATGCGTTTGACCTGAAACCGCTCACCCATGGTAATACCTTCATAGGTGCCCCAGGGCCGGTGAACCTTTTTGTGGAAACGGTGCTCCGAGCGCCCCTGGGCTTTCACCTGAGCCACCAGCTTTTTCACATCCTGCACCCGACCACGGTCTGCCACCAGCACCACATCATCGGTTTCGACAATGACATGGTCGGTCAGTCCCAGCGCCGCAATCAGACGACCTTCAGAATGAATATAAGAACCGGATACGTCCTCGGTAATCACATCGCCACGACAGACGTTGTTGTTCTCATCGTGGGGCTGGATATCCCAGAGCGCAGACCAGGAGCCGACATCGGACCAGCCCGCATCCAGGGGCACCACAACCGCATCGTTGGTTTTTTCCATCACGGCGTAGTCAATGGAATCTTCCGGGCATTTTTTAAACGCCTCGCTCCCGACGCGAGTGAAGTCCATATCGGTCTTGCGCTGGCTCCAGGCTTCGCGGCAAGCGGCCATCATGGCCGGCTGCTGGCGCTCCAGCTCCTCGATGTAGCGATCCGCACGAAACAGAAACATGCCGCTGTTCCAGAAATAGCCACCCTCGCTGACATAACGTTCAGCCGTGGCCTGGTCCGGCTTTTCAACAAAGGCCGCGACGTCCTGGTAAGCACCGTGAGGCTCGCCCGCCTTGATGTAACCGTACCCCGTGTGGGGAGCGTCCGGAACGATGCCAAAGGTCACCAGTTTGCCGGTTCTGGCGGCTTTTGCGCCCTCGGCGGAGGCCTCCCGGAACGCATCGCTATTTTTCAGCACATGGTCGGACGGCATGACCAACAGCAACTCTTCCGGATTTTCCTCCGCCGCCGCCAGTGCTGCCAGCGCGATTGCCGGCGCCGTGTTGCGCCCTACCGGTTCCAGAATAATTCCGGCAGTGCGGTCCGGGGCCTGAGCCTGCAGGTGCGCGGCAACCACAAAACGGTGCTCTTCATTGGTGATGGCAAGCACCCGCAGTTGCTCGTCCAGCAGGAGCCCACGATCAATGGTTTCCGCCAACAATGACTCATCGGACACAACCGGCAAAAACTGTTTCGGGAAGGCTTCGCGGGAAAGCGGCCACAGCCGTGTGCCTGAGCCACCGGAGAGAATCACTGCTAGCATGAATCATCCTTGGTTTGAAATTTGGTCGATTTTAACCCAGAGTCGAACGTTATGTCCCGCCAGCTAACCGACTTTTCATCCCAGCTCCCTTACCGGGTGCCCGCCGTCCGCCATCTGGCGTGGATGTGTCGCGCGCCCGGTCTGATTGCCTCTCCGCCCGGTTTTACCCTGGCCGAACACCTGCCCGATAGCCTGGAAGAGCGGTTGAAAGCCTGGGACCAGTCCCCCGAAAAGGGTCCTGCCGTGCTGACGCAAACGCCAGCCCGGCGGCTGGGACACTATTTCGAGCAGCTCTATGAATGCCTGATGAAGGATCTGCTGGGCTGGGAGGTGCTGCTGAAAAACCAGCCAGTGAGAAGCAACGGAATGACTCTGGGAGAGCTGGACTTCATTGTGCGCAACCCGGCAGACAACGTGGTGGAGCACCATGAAATCGCCGTGAAGTTTTACCTTGGCTACGCCAATCCCGGTCAGTCCAGCCCGCTCTGGTATGGCCCCAATTCAAAAGATCGCCTCGACCTTAAAACAGCAAGACTGGTCACTCACCAGAGCCGCCTGGCCGAAAAGCCGGAGACGCTGGAACTGCTCCACGCCCGCAATATCCCCACCCCGACGCTGGCCCGTATTTTCATGCCCGGGTATCTGTTCTACCCGGTAAATTTCCAGGTTCCCTCGCCCGAAGGCATACCATCGGACCATCTGCGGGGCGAGTGGCTTTACATCGACGATCTGGACGGGATGAACAGCGCAAGGGCAACGCCGGATCAGGTTGAGCAGCACTGGATTCCGTTGATCAAACCCCACTGGCTGGGTCCCTGGCGGCAGCCTGGCCCACCGGATGCACGCCTGACCGCAGAGGCACTCGAAACCGTGCGCTCATTGGGCATGCCACGGCTGTTTGCGGTAATGGAGCAGACCGATGAACCCGGGGTGTGGCAGGAGCATCACCGGGTATTTGTGGTGCCCGGCAACTGGCCCGCCTAGCCTGCCGCGAAGGTGCGCTCAACAGACCGTTGTCGTCTGTCAAAGACGTGCAATAATTCATACTTTCTGCCCCGATTTATAACGACATCTGTGGCAGACTATCGCAACACCAAATGACACAGCGGGTTTTATTCATGGATGACCAGAGCCAATCCCGGCTTCTCTCACAACGACGTTTTCTGCCTTTTTTCCTGACCCAGTTTTCCGGCGCGTTTAACGACAACCTGTTCAAAAACGTACTGTTGCTTTTGATCACCTACACCGCAGGTGGCCTGGCAGGTCTGTCCATTGATATCGTGGTTAACGTTGCCGCCTTTCTGTTTATCCTTCCGTTCTTTATGTTTTCCGGAATCGCCGGTCAGATGGCCGACAAATATGAGAAATCCGGTTTTATCCGCTGGGTCAAGATCGCGGAAATCGCGATCATGGCCACAGCAGCCGTCGGCTTATGGTACCAATGGTACGAGCTGCTGCTGTTGTTGCTGTTTTTAATGGGCACCCAGTCCACCTTCTTCGGCCCGGTAAAGTACGCCATCCTGCCCCAGGTGCTGGAGAACGACGAACTGGTAGGCGGCAACGCACTGGTAGAGATGGGCACGTTTGTGGCAATCCTGGTGGGGACAATCGTCGCGGGCCTGTTGATGGGGTTGGATGAACCCAACAAACTGGCAGCGCTTGGCGCACTTGGCATCGCTATCCTGGGTTATCTGGCGGCGCGGAAAATCCCGACAACCGGAACCACCCAAACGGATATCGTTATTGGCCTGAACCCCTTTCGGGAAACCTGGCGTCTGATGCGCCTGGCCGCAAGCAACTATTCGGTGCTGCTTTGCATCATGGCGATCTCCTGGTTCTGGTTTCTGGGTGCCGCTTACCTGACCCAGTTCCCCAATTTTGCCCAGACCGATCTGATGGGCGACGAAACGGTCGTCACGCTGCTATTGGCTATTTTCACCATCGGCATTGCGATGGGCTCAATGGCCTGTGAGCGCTTGTCGGGGCATCGAATTGAACTGGGTATTGTCCCCATCGGTTCACTGGGGCTCACCCTGTTTGGCGTGGACCTGTACCTGAGCATGCCGGCTAACCCTTCGCCCACCAACTGGCTGACCATTGTAAGTGACCCGGAATACCGACGGGTGGCAATCGATCTGCTCGGCATCGGTTTTTTTGGCGGGCTGTTTATCGTGCCACTTTATGCCTTTGTACAGAAGGAAACTCTGGAAAACCGACGGGCACAGGTGATTGCAGCACTGAATGTTTTCAACGCCCTCTTTATGGTTGTCAGTGCCATCATGGGCGTCATCATGCTGGGGATAATTGGGATCAGCATTCCCGAGTTCTTCCTGGTGTTATCCATCATGAACCTCATCGTCGCCGGGTTTGTCTATCAGCAGCTACCGGAGTTTGCGCTGCGGTTTATCGTCTGGATTCTGTCCCATACGATATATCGGGTTAAACATCAGGGGCTGCGGAGCATTCCCGACGAGGGCCCGGTGCTGCTGGTGTGTAACCACATAACCTACATGGATGCGCTGGTCATTGCGGGTGCTGTTCGCCGCCCGGTCAGGTTTGTGATGGACCATCACATCTTCAAAACGCCACTGCTTGGCGGAATTTTCAGAATGGCCCGAGCTATTCCGATTGGCTCGAAAACCACCGTGCCCGACATCTACAGCTCGGCGTTCAGCCGCATCGACGAAGAACTGAGCGCAGGACACGTGGTGTGCATATTCCCCGAGGGTCGCCTGACCACCGATGGCGAAATTGCTTCTTTCCGAAGCGGCGTTGATAAAATTCTGGCCCATCGGCCGGTGCCGGTGGTTCCCATGGCACTGAGGGGGCTTTGGGGCAGCTTCTTCAGCCATTGCGGCGGCCCCGCGATGAAGCATTTCCCCAAGCGCTTCTGGTCGCGGATTGAGCTGCTGGCCGACACACCGATTGCCCCGGAAAACGCCAACGCCGAAATGCTGGAAATCCGGGTGAAAGATCTGCGAGGTCCTGCACGTTGATTGCGGAGTCCGACCCCGATTCGGCCTTGAC
>Ga0307983_1000114_pt1 | contig 42728 bp, 43 predicted proteins | sample OrgLakmetagen991_FD_201845 | JGI IMG/M metagenome (GOLD analysis project Ga0307983, IMG submission 201845) | Saline water microbial communities from Organic Lake, Antarctica - #991 | ecosystem: Environmental > Aquatic > Non-marine Saline and Alkaline > Saline | place: Antarctica: Organic Lake...
TGCAAATGCAAGGAGGAGTTTTTCACCGAGGAGATAAAAGTCCGGGACGTACGACGTTGTGTACATCACCTCGTTAAAGTCCTGGTTTAACACCTCACACCCCGCTTCAATCGCTGCTGTCCGGCTCTCGTCGGTCATTTCGTACCACATGTGGTACAAGTACGCCTGCTCCCCGGGTTCGACTCTTGTTGAGTCATAGTCATACCCTGGTGACTCTCCTGACTTTGGTCCCTCCCGGCGATCAGGCAAGTAAGGGCATTCGTCGGACATGGGTGTCGTTTGCTTGTGCACGGGCCCACTCCCATAAATTGAATTTGGGTCAGCCGGCTCGGCCGCGCTGGCTGGCTCGGGCTGTCCTTCCTGTCTCGAGTTTTGTTTTGCCTCGGCACACTCCTGTCCATCACCTTCTTCAAAGTTGGACCGGCCGTCCCCCGGTGTCCCCCGTCTCGAGCTCTCAGGCTCACTTCGCCTCAGCACACTCCTGTCATCCCCTTGTGCCAATCTGGCTTGCGCGAACCTCACGCCAGGTCGTCTATGCAATCTTGCTCAATCTCCAGCAGCACTCCGAGCTCTCGGACCTCTCGCTCTGCGTCGCGCAGCTGTCGCATCAGCCACGACCGTTCTTGCCAGCTAGCCGTTGCAGAAGCGTCAACCTGTCGCTGTGCAACGGCCATGTCCGCTTGCGCCTGCAGCAGCTGCTGCGCGAGGGCCGCCGCCTCTCGGTGGTGGTGAAAGCCCCGGGGGTACACGTCGGCCTCTTGCACCGGAACGCGATCAACGGGGCACGACGGGGTCACTTGGTACCACTCTTGGATGCAACGAGCGCACAGCGCATGGCCGCACGACCGGAGCCTGAGGGGAAAGTTCAGCTCTTCCAAGCAAATGGGGCAGGCGTCGGCCGGGGCGTCGGTGCAACAGTACCCGGGCCCGCTGGGTACGGGCTCGCAGACCAGATTGGGTTGCCGCTCGGTGTACCAGTCGCCGTCCGGGCAGGGGCGCAGAGCGCTCATGGTCTTGCTATGTGGGGATTCAAGTCCAATAAAAAGCGCCACCGCGGCCTTGAGGGCCGGTCGATCCGCCGCGTTGACGGTCGTGGTCGTGGCGACGTTGGCAAATAGCGAACCGCCGCTCAAGCACCCCAATTTGACGTCTTGCCCCACGGTTGCCCTTCCTCTCCGCCCCGATTCGGACGCCGGCGATCAGGCAAATAAGGGCTGTTGCCGGACATGGGGTATCGTATATTCAGACACGGCCCCCCGTTTATTTAGACACGGCCCTCGGGGTTGACCGTCTCAGCCGCGCAAGCTTGCCTGCAAGCATCAAGTTTGTCGGGCTGAACCCAACTCCTGTTCAACAGGCGCGTGCACTCCCGCCAGGCGTCTTCTTCAAAATTGGACAGCGTGCAAAATCAAGCGTGCCGACCGGCTGCCAGTGAGATCCGCCGGGCACCGATGCCGAATATTTGCCACGGCATCGTGGGACTCGCAAGGCAGTGACATGAGGAGATGGTAAGCGTGTCGCGCGTTGACATTCCCGCGTCCAAGCTCGCAGCCGTCATCAACATGCATCGGCACGAACCTGCAGGGGCTGCGTTTGCCGACTTGCTCCGCTCCAACGGCGTCGCCGTCGGCCGCCGGCGCCTGCCGGCGCCCGAAGCCGCCTTGGTGGCGGCTTATCAGGCAGCGGACCGAGCGGCGGCGCCAGCAGAAGTGCATGCGGCTGCCAAGGCCAAGGCGACCGCGAGCGTGACGGTTCACGTCGAGGCGCTATGTCGGCAAGCAGCAGGCCTGCTTGAGGGCCTGCACCCCGCGCAGGCGTGCGAGCCGTTGGTCGTAACCGGGAGCCCCGGATCGGCCATGGACACGTCGGTCGAAGCCTCGCCCGTTCCGAAGCAGGGCGCTGCTGCCAACAACTCGGCAGCAGACGGTCAGGCCACAAGCTCTGGCACGCCACCCTCGGATCCCGCTTGGTCCCAACGGCTGCCGCGCTTGAGCCGCCTGTGGCAGGTCGATCCCGCCACGCTGCCGGTGCCCGGCGTGGCCAAGGCGGTCGTGGACGCGCAGCTGTTTGCGCAAACATCCGCCGGCCACGCCTTGCCCGCGCACGTGGCGCGGGCGCAGCTCGAGGCCGTGATTCACCGAGCTCGGGTGCAGGTGCGCCAAGCTCTGATCGACGCGCGCGCCGGGGTCGCGGCCCAGGCGACCTGCGTGGCCAACCGCGCCGCGGGTCAGGCGCTGGAAGCCTCGGACCGCCAGCACCGCAACCGATCGCGGGCGGGCCAACCGCTGCACAGCGGACCCGAATGCCTGTTGCGGCGAGAGGTGGCGCCCAACGTGTGCGTCGTGGGGCGCGTGGACAGCTGCCGCATCGACGCGCACGGGGCCGTTGTCGAGTTTGAAGAGCTCAAGCGGCGCATGCATCGGCTGCTCGGCAGCGTGCCCTTGCACGAGCTCTTGCAGATGCACGCGTACCTGTTCCTCACAAAGCTCGAGGCGGGCGTGCTGTGCGAAGCGCATGGCGACCGTCGCCTCGAGCACTTGGTTCGCTTCGACCGTCAGTGGTGGCTGACCAAAATCGTTCCCAAACTCACGCAGGTCGGCGTCTGCGTTCAGACACTCAAGGCCGACAAGGCCGCCCTCGACAACTACTTGCAGGACCCGGAAGGGTACGTGACCAGCAACCTCCCCCCACGGTGCCTGCAGGCCCCGCTCTCGCATGCATTTGCGTGACAGGGACACAGCACCCCTGCTGTCAGGCAGCATGCTTCTCCACGAGCATCAAGAGAGCGAGAGCGAAATACTCGGGTCGTGGTACAATTACATGGCACGCAGACGCGAAAGGAACGACAATGACCACCCAACCGTGGTCCACCTCAAGTCGAGCCCCAGGCGTTGGATGACTTTTCGCTCGCCGCCGCAGGCCTGCGTTTCTGAGGCCCGCACTTCTGAGGCCCGCACTTCTAAGGCCCGCACTTCTAAGGCCCGCACTTCTAAGGCCCGCACTTCTAGGCCTGCGCTTCTGAGGCCGCGTCCGGGATGGCTTGCACGAGCACGGCCTGCGACGCGAGTCGTTCGCGTGCTCTCCGTCTCTACAGTGTCCACATTGCCATGTCATCCCAGGCTCTGAGCCTGATGAGTCACTGCAGTACTCTCCAGCGCTCACCCTGCAGTACATCTTTTTCTGAAAACGCTTGCGCAGCGTCCGAAGTTCGGCAATTCGCTCTTTGTCATGCTGTCCAGAGTGCGAGATACGCAGCAGCTCGTCCTTCGATGACTCGATATCCTAAAAAAGGCAAAGGAGGTTAAAGAGGCAATTCACATCAGCAAAAAGTCCACCACAAGCCATCTCGTACGGCGTGAGACCAGTAACCGGATGAGAGCTTTGGCGCGACTTGAGGACCAACCGCAGGAGGAGCTCGACACTGGTCCACTGCGACCGACGATGGACTCTCTGCGCTCGGGGAGAAGGGCTGTTGCTTGAGGGCCTTGGCAGCTGCGAGCGTATCGGTCCGTTCATTCTGGTCAACCAAGCGGAAGCGCGGCCGCTAGCTAGCCCAACCTGTGAAGAACCGCTTGCGATGGCCGGGTTTGGTCATAGTCAACAGGTCAAGGTCGTCCGAGTCCATGTACGAAAGCATCGACGGGTCATCGTACCTAGCTTGACGGGTAACACAAAGGCTCTCCCTACAGACGGGCAGTTGGGGCGCACCCGTTGGTGATGAAGCAATCCGCGTAGCTAGCAAGGCAGTTTGCACGGAGCCAATCGCGAACAGCAGCCTCGGGCAGGGAACTCATACTGCTGATAAATTGGCGCCGGTGGGTACTGCAAGGCGGATTGTCGCGAGGGCCACGTCACTTTAGTCGACACGTCACGTTGGTTGACACGTCACATTCATCCGCTGCCCGTGCCATTTTCCTCGCCCGAGCCGTCCGCGATAGGCAAGACCGAGGCCTGCCAAGGCATGCGCGCACACGCGATTCTGCGTGACGACAACTAAGTCTGGCTCAAGCGAACATTTCGCAACACGGGTCGTCTTTCATGCCACGTCACGTCAGTCGACACGTCACATTCATCCGCTGCCTGTGCCATTTTTCTCGCCCCAGTCGCCTGCAATGGGCGAGACCGAGGCTTGCCTCGGCCTCCGCGCACACGCAACCCTGCCAGACTACAACTACATTGTGCCCGGGAAGGCGTACAACCTCAACCGCAGCCTCGGGGCCGCTCAGGGCACGAGCGACACCTTGAGCGACGGGCTCAATGACATGCCCCTTCCAGAATTGATCCAGTTTGCGCTGGCCGAGGTGCTGCAGAACGCAGTCGACTGGGCTCTTGACCGCGTGTTGCACTTGGCGAGCATGCCGTGGAACAAGGTGTACCCATGGCTGCTGAACCGGCCTGACGCGCTTGGGGCCATGCTGGCGGTGGAACACGACGTGGTGGCGGCGTTGGTGACGGTCCTCTTTACGGACAGCGGGGAGCGGAGCGTGCTGCTCAAGATTGGGTATGCTGACCGGCAAGTGACGATTGAACAAGTGGACCAGCTGTTGCTGTCGGCCTCGCGATTTCTGCCCATTGGGCAAACGAGCAAAGGGGACCGGCCGTCCAAGGGTCACGCGACTGCGGCGGCGCGCGGCGATCGCCAAGGGTTGTACGCCGGAGGCTTTGGGCAAGGGCTGAAGCAGCTGCTGCCGGTGCTGGTCAAGCGCGACATTGGGTTCTCCATCAGCGGCATGGTGCCCGAGGGCGACAGCACTGTTCCAGCGCGACTGCTGTACGAGGCTGCGCGGTCGGGCGATTTGACGGTGGTGCAGAGCTCGCAGGCCACGGAAGCGCACCGCAACCTCCTGACCACGGTCGACTTTTCCCGCTTGGAGAGTGCGGACGGTGGCATCGGCGACCTTGCGCAGGCCATCATGCGCTCGCACGTGCTTTTTTGGCAGAGCCAGGCTCGGGTAGTGTTTCACAAGCCCGTTCCGATCTACGGGGTCGAAGACACGCTCGCGCAGCTGCTCGAGCTGCCGCCGCCCGTCGCCGCTGCCGGGGCCCTGCCGGCAGAGCAGTCCGTTCCTGTCTTTGTCAACGGCGTGCTGCAGGCCCTTGTCTCCGTCACCCAGCCGCCTGCCCCTGCCCCAAGAGACGTGCGGTTGTGGAGCCAGCATGGTTTGTGCGAGCTCGGGGCTGCAACCCAAGCCGCGGTGGCGAAGGGGGGGCTGGTGTCGGCTCCAGGGGTGTCCTTGCTTGCTCGCAGCGTGCGCACGCTGGCGCAATCGTCGCGATCGGGTAAGCTTACTCTGCGGGCGGAAAACGCGATACGCACCTTGCTTGCGGACGTGGCGGAAGACGACACCCTCGGTAAGGAACGGCGGTCAGGCTGGTGGTCGCCGGGCAGGGCAGATCCTGACGGGGTGGGTGGTGTAGGCCTGGCCCCAAAGTTGGTGCGCTGCCTCCTAGGGTACGGACCCGCGGGATGGCGCTCGCTCCTGGTCGCAAACGGCAGCCGGGCGCTGGCCGACGCTCTGATTGAGAGAGGAGAGCCGGACGTGCTGTCAAGCGCGCCCCCGTTCCGGCTGATCAACCCCGACGGGGCGGACGACGAGCGGCTCGCCATCTTTCACCGCGTTGTCCCCAACGCCCGCCTCGATCGCCAGGGGAGCCTCGCGCTCGTTCCAGACACGTGGCTGCCATACCTGGAGGCGCTGAGCCAGATGGTGGACACGGACGACCAGCAGCCTCAGTACCACCCCAACGGCGAGCCGGGAGTGTCGAGTATGACGGTGCCGGTCGACCACGTGCTGCAAGACGCTCTTGTCTGCTGCCCCGAGATGTACTTTCCCCAAGACCGCCCTCCAAAGCCCGGCGACTTTACCGAGGCCCAGTTTGCCTGCCTTTGCTTCGCCGGCAACGCGGTCGAGTACGTTGCAGAGACGGTGCCTGGCATGGCTGCTCAGAATAAGTGGATCGCCTGGGCAGCCCCGGCCGCGTTGATTTACGACTTGCCGGCGTTTGCCACCCAGGCCAGCCCGCCCCTGCGCAGGCCGGCTCGCTGGCCCAGCGATCGGCACGTTGTCACCATCAACCACAGCGACTGCGCCCACCCGAGCCGATTTGCCACTGCGCTCATTCGCGACCTGCTGCAGGGAACCAGCCTGACTAGCGACGCCCAGGCCCGAGCGCGGCATCATTTCTCCACGTTTATGCACAAGCCCCGCTCCGAGTGGCCGCTGGCCGCCAATGACCCAGTCATGCAGGACATTTTGGGCGGCAGGTTTGCAGGAGGACCCTTCAACGCCGAGGTGTTTATGCAGCGGACGGTAAGCGCCAAGCGCCGCGCGGCCATCGCTCGCGCAAGCAAGCGCTCGGCCGAGCAAGACACGGACGCGTACCGGCACGACGATTGACTGGACCGAGTCTTGGGGTGGCAAAGACTGGGGGTGGACTGGGGGTGGGCGAGGCTTGTGACAACGGATCCAATTAAGATACAATCGTCCCAAGAGAAAAGGTCACTGTTCACCGTCTGAAGACGTAGGCTGTTTTTGCCAGACTGTTGCTGGCGCGTCTGACGCCAAATTCTACTCTCGTTTTAACGTCATTTTACCATCATTTTCTCATTTCTATGTAGTTGTTCATTCAATTGGCAGAGACTGAGTACAATCGGTTGCCACTCAGTACCATCGGTTGCGACCGAGCTTGGCGGTCACACCTGGATCCAGTTACAGCCCACGCAATAGAGTTGCGCTAAGGAAATGACAATCCACCATGTCGCTTCGCCAGGCAGGCTTCCCCCCGCCGCTTGGAGCGCGCTGATGAACGATAGCACATCAACCCGCGACGGGATTGCCAGGGTTGGCTCGGCTCCGTCCTGCAGCCCCACCAACAACTTGGCCGTGTCGCGGAGCGTCCGCGCGGGACAGCGGCGAAGGTAAAGCTGCCACGGTAGAGGCCGCATGGCCGGTGGCAGGTAAGCCTCTGTGGCAAGTATCAACTGCAGAGACGGGTGCGTGGCAAACGCTCTGCGCGCCTGCAAGCGATTGACCGGGCCACCGGTGGACAGCAGCGTTTGAACCGTGGGGTCAAGGGTGTGACCGCCCAAAAGCTGAAAGCTGTAGTCTTCAGGAGTGCCCAATAGGACGAAGCGGCGCGCATTCACCCGGCGAATGGGTCCCATGGCAGCGTACCGGTCGTTCAGACGGCGTCCAGGGTCGTTAATCCAAAGGCCCAAGCTCACGGTGTTGGCCTTGACGCCGGTCACTCCACCCAGGCGGCCGACGTCGAGATGGCCCACGCGAGCGTCGTGGCAGGCGAGGTAGACCGCCTGCACGCGGAGGTACGCGCAGCCATCAAGCTGTCCAGGCTCGAGCTCGATCGATTCCGAAGGGCCAGCGCGCACTCCCTCCAAGACGACGCACGCCAGACGTTGGCGCGTGCCTCGAATCAATTGGGACAGGGTGTCGGCAACCCCTTGGTCCCATCCTTGAGCCCCTCTCTTGTACAGGATATACAAGGCTGTCAGGGAAGGAAGGCTCCAGCGACACATGTGGGTGCCAAGGCACTCGAGACGAACCCGCTCGATGGTTGGGTCGCTCAACAAGCCCAGCCGTCGCAAGAACTCAGCGCTGGACCGAGTAATGGCTCCAGAAAGGACCAGCTCGACTGCCCGGGCTTTTTGCGTGTCGCCAACGTCCTCAGGCCACCGTGCTGCTTGGCAGTCGATGTTGGTTGTCAAGTAAATCCTGAGCTCGGCCAGCACGGGCAGGGCTGTCAAGTACCGCACCCAGCTGGCGTCGTCTGATTCCCCGTCCACGTGCACGGAAACCTTCAAGGACGGACGGTCGCGCTCGACAGCCGCCATCACCGCTGGCATGGCGCAAAGCTCTGGGAGCGTAGGATTGCGCGGCGAGCCCGAATTGCTGATTATATTCAGCCGGCGATGCGCGATGCGCAGCCATGGTCGCTTCTGGTTGAGGGCGTTGCTGCCGCACACCTCGGTCATGGTCAAAGCGGCGGTGGAACCACAGAGCACTCTGGTTGAAGTAGTCGGACTGCGTTCGCTACCTGGCGGAGCTCGTCAACTATGCCATAGGCAAGTACCCCCGTGATACAACATGGTCCACTGTGACGACTGACGCGAGCAAGCGTCATTTTCGGATGCGTCCGTCCAGCAGAAAGAAAGCACGTGCGTCCACTGGCCTTATCCTTGCGCGGGCGACCCTGGGTATCGATGCATACAGCTCTGGGTCAGCTAGCGACTTTCTCAGCGACCAGGAAGTGAAGACAGCTCTAGCGAGGCAGCAAAAGAACGCTGAATAAATCGCTGAATTCAATTTGTGCAGACATGGTCTACTTTACTCGCGCTCAATCAGTGCATGATCACACGCCTACGCCCCAGCACGTACGCGTGCACACGGAAATTTCGTCGGCGTCTTCAGCTCCTGGCTCTTCTCAATCATCTTCATATGTTTCCACCATCTTCACATGTTTCCACCGCTTCTTCATCTTCGCCCTCTTCTTCCGTCTCGACTGCTTCCTCTTCTTCCGTCTCAACTGCTTCCTCTTCTTCCGTCTCGACTGCTTCCTCTTCTTCCGTCTCTGCCGCTTCGCCTTCTTCCTCATCCTCGCCTTGGCGCCATATCCGCTCGTCGGCATTAGGGCCATCCGAACCATCAGACGTGTCCTCGACGCCGTCCTCTTCCGTCGACCGGGGCATTGTAACGATGTACACCAAGATGCGAGCCGCAACAGTGTCTGAAACTGCCAGTCCGAGCCGACTCGCGGCAAGCATCATGCCAGCCACACTCTTTCCACCAAACGGACCAGCACCGGTTACCCACGCCATCAACGTTACGCTGGCAGTCCCCTTAAGAGCCACGGCCACCATTGTTTGGAATCTCGTCATTGTAAATACGTGCCAAGCATGCTGCCTCCAGCCCTGGGATTTAGCTCAAGACCACAAGTGTGACGTGGTTTTCGCTTGCCAAGTACTTATCAGCACCGGGTTTTTTCATAGACAATGCTGAATAAATACCTGAATACCCTCTCATTTATCAACCCTTTTTAGGCCAACTCTCAACTCACCTGACCAACCATCCATTTGCTGCTCGCAGTCATCGCTTTCAACATGGAAGGACTTGTGGACTACCGCCCTGCTTTCTACAAGCCCAGCACTGCCAAACGCTTGCGCCGTGCGCTCAAGCACGAAATCGAGTACCTTCCTCCCAAGACAACGGCCCTCCGCATGTTTGGGAAAGAGGTGCTTTTGCCACGGCAAGTGGCGGGGTACGGAGACCCTGACGTCAGCTACTCTTACTCGGGAACCACAATACCTGCCCTTCCCTGGACTCCGACCCTGTTGGAAATCAAAGCTGACGTGGAGCGGGCGACTGGTCACAGGTTCAACTTTGTGCTGGTCAACCGATACGCAGACGGTCAGAGCAGCGTCGGGTACCACCGTGACAACGAAAAGGGCTTGAACAAAGACGTTCCCGTCACATCGTTGTCGTTTGGGGCCACCCGCAAGTTTTACGTCCGGCCGTACCAACCACCAACAGCAACGGGCCAATCCAAAGCGCCAAGGCCCAAGCCCAGCGTGTACCATCTTTCCGAAGGAGATCTCCTCATGCTGTCGTCCGAATGCAACCGGACGCACGAGCATTGCGTGCCCAAGTGCGCGTTGAGCGTTTGCCGTGAACCACGCATCAACCTCACGTGGAGAAGCATCGTGGTTCCTTGTTTGCCGTCGTAGCGATGAGTATGCCTTGATGGTTTGTCCGCTTAGGTAAACGCATAGCGTGCCAAGTGCTGCATTGTCATGTGTGATATGTTTCATGCAATATTGATGCATTGACCGAGCTCGTTGTCCACACACACACACACACACATACACACACATGCGTATACACAATATGCCTGAATGAAAGATAACATAATGTCGGCGACGGCGGCCACAGCGTTCTCCAATTCGTCCAATCCGCAATACGTTTGAATGACGTGCGTCGGTCATGGCCCCGAGCTTTGCCTAACAGTTCTCAAGTGTTGCCGCGCTCGCCGGATGTCCCGCCGTTGAATTTGCTGGCGCCCATCGTTGGCCGCGACCATGCCCGCGGAAAAGTAAACATGGTCCAGGTACTCGTCTTGGAGCGAGTACCCGGACTCGTCTTGGAGCGAGTACCCACTGTGCATCCACTGCATCAACTGTTCCTCGTCGAGCCGCACGGATTCACTGTAGGCGCGGTTCAAGTCCGTGTCGCTCACGCCCAAAAGACTCTCGAGTAGGGCCTGCTCCGAGGCAACGATGGCATGGTCTTGCATTTCATGTCCGTACGGCGCGTCGTCCATACTCAAGGTGAGAGGGGTTTCTTCCGGGCTTGCCGCCTGCGATATTTCGCCGACCGATTGAGATCAGACGAGGGCCTCCCGAACATTTCCTTGCGCACCACGCCTGGCGGTTGCCAGGCAGTCCCGAACGCAACTCTGCCACTTTGCGCTGCAGGAGCGGGTGTCGGCTTTGCCAAAGGCCTTCCAGGTCCTGTGGCACAAAATACCCCGACCTCGAGCCTGGGTAAATACATCGCGCGTCATTACCGCGAATGGCAACGGCGGCCGGCTCCAGACGCGGCTCTCGGTACCGTTCCTCCCGAATTCGCCAGCCTCAGCCCGGCGACCCACTGACGCACGGCGTCGACACCGCCTGCGCGCCAGGGCAAACCGTATGCCGGGACGCCACGGGTCAAGCGGCTTGCGCGCGCAGTGCCGACTGCCAGGCGCCGCTGACGTCAACGCACGGATATACGCCTTGGTTTGGGCCGCCCACGTCGGAAGCTCACCAGGACGCCGAATCCCGGGCCTTGCGGGTTCGCAGCCTTGCTCGGCGCATCAAGGCTGACGGCCTCGAGGCATGTAGCCGGCTTCGAGTGCTAGAGGTATTGACAGAAGACCAAAAGCGGTCCGCATCTTGGTCGTTCATCGCCTTTTGCAAAGACAGGGTCACTGGCATTCGTTTGGCTGTCAAGGGCTTTGCGTGGTTCGATCTGGATCGCTGCGCTCCCTTTGCGGACATGGGGTTTACCTCTCGTCAGCACGCCCACGTCTCGGGCTTGCAATACGAAGCCTGCATGTACGAGAAGGCAACGCCTCGCTTGGCCACGCCCAACCTGGTCAAGCCGCTTGGCAGCACACGCCTGTCGTCCAAAACATTGCGAACGGCGAACATCGCTTTTGTTAAGGCCGTTGCGCGCGCCGGCGCCGGCCTGGGCCTCGATCATGCCTTAAAAGGTGACTGCCTTGGAGTCGAGCTTGTGTTTACCGAGCTCCGGCCGGCCGTCAAGTCGTTGCATCGGATCATGGTGGAAGACTCCCCTTCCCCTGACGTCCTGCGGGCTCTTGCGTTTCAGATTGTGTACACCGTGTACGCGATGCAGCAAGGGGAAGTGCAGCATCACGACCTGCACCTGGGCAACGTTCTGGTCGACCTGAAGCCGCACGAGGTCCACATTGAGTACCGCGCGGCTGGGTTTGTGTTTCAAGTGCCCATGACGTCCGGCAAGGTCATGGTGTTTGACTGGGACCTTGGCTACTCCCCCGCGTGCGGGGCAAACCCGCGCCTCTCGCAAAGCGCCTGTCAGGCGCTGAGCGCCTGCAACCAGATGACGCTGAACTACGATTGGGCCCAGCTGCTGTACAAACTACTCATTACAGCGATCACCCTTGACTTTCGAGAGTTTGCGAGCTTTGTCCGGGCTTTCTTGCCGGTCGATGCCGTTAGCAACATGTCGCTTGCCGGGAATCCCAGAGGCTACCCTTGCTTTCGACCCCAGGATGGACGGGCTCCCTGCGCAGCATGGCCAACTGACCAACCGACCTGGCTGTCCGAACTGGAGGGGCCGGAACAAGCGTTGGCCCACGCATACTTTGACCCGCTTCGTCTGTGATTTGGCGCCAGGTCCGAGGAACCGACATGGTGGCATTCGTTCTCAGCTGACCCCCTCTTGGTTCGTGCGCGTTGATCCCCTGATCGGCGTGCGGCTTTTGCTTCTGAATTCAAGTACACGCACGCACACCCTCAGTCGGTGATCGCTGCGAGATCGCGGTATCATCTCGCCCATCCGCCTCCATGGCGGCCAGCATCTCTTCTGCGACGCCGTCTGGGGGCTCGGAATCAAAATTGCCAATGGAGCCCGGTGGGTCGTCCAGCGCGACTGTTCTGTACCACTTTACCAACAGCGGGACAAGCTCTTGTACAGGCGGGGGAAATCGGAGCACGGCGGTCGGAGGAGAGACATCCATGTTAAAACAAACGTCGTTGTACTTTGCAATGTGCGAATATCATTGATCGATGGTTATTTGCCGCGACGAAGGTGCCGAGCGAAAGGTTGCGTTATGGGTTGGAAAACTCCTGTTGACAACAACACCCAACAGGAGTGAGGGCTTTCGAGGCGGTCCAACTTTGAAGAAGACGAAAGTGCCCAGCGAAAGGTTGTGTTGTGGGTTGGAAAACTCCTGTTGATAACAAAAGCCAACGGGAGTGAGGGCTCTCGAGGCGGCCCAGCTTTGAAAAAGACGAAAGTGCCGAGACATTTGCTTTTGAGAAACCAAGACCAGGACTGTATCCTTCCTTATCGGGCTCACTCAAGTCCCAAGAGACCGCCATTCAAGCCACATCCCGCACCACCGCGTCTTGATCCTGACCTGCGTGTGACTTTTGTTTCTGAATTGAATTACACACACACACACGTTCACCTCAGTACGCTGCCAGCTCGGCGCGCAGCTTGGCGCGCAGCCTGCGCGCCGGCGCTGAAAAGTGCCGCTCAGGAACCAACCGGTTGGGCTCGAGCGCATCGACGAGCCGCACGGGCTCGGCGTCGCGCACCGTAAGCGGCGCGCCGAGTCCAAAACACAGACCTGCCGCCCGCCGCCCACCCAGGCCCGCACGAACAACAGCCTCGGTCCACACGTTGGCCGCCATCCAGGCCACCAGCCCGCTGGCGTGGGCTCGAGGGGTGCAGTACATGAGCGCAATGTCCCACATGTTGAACGCGTGCCCGCTGGCTAGGTACTGCTTGCAGTCGGGCACCAGAGGCATGTGACCGCGGCGCAGCAGATTGTTGACGGCTCTATTGTACCTCTCGCGCCCGTGGCGTCCGGCGTGCTCCTGCCACAGCAACATCTCCTGCCACGACGCAAACTCCCAGTATCCAATCGTCTTTGGATGAAGTTCAAGACCAGCGTCGGCGGGACGCAGTCCCGCGTGCAGCAGCATGGTCAACAGCGCAGTCTTCCGGTGAGCGGCAGGCTTGATCATGGCAACCGCCAGCAGGGTGTTCGCCCGGTGCGCGTCTAGCGGTACCTTCGGGAACAGAGCGACGGCCACTCGCACCAGGCCGAATTCGACTGCGGTGCGGAGAAGGATAAAGCTGCTGTGCTGGTCCGTCAGTAGTGCCGAAGCGTCGTCGTCACACATCACCCGCTCAAGCAACAGGTCGTGTTCGACAACGGCGCCTGGCGGCGGCCTGAGGACCTCGGCCACCCGGCTGAAAGACCGAGTGCGAGTCTGTGGTAGCCGACGGGTCCACCAGTCGCCTTCTTGCAACTCTGGACTCTGCTCCAGCAGCTTCTTCAGCCAGTGCAGATCCACCGTGCAGTCAAACAGTGCCATGCTAAAGAGCCGACCGCTGGTCAGGACGTGGTCGTCGTCCACCGCCAGCAGGGGCGACTGCACGGAGTTGGCGTGCTGAAGAACAGCGACGGCCTCGGCAGGCGCAACGTTTTCCTTGCTCATGGTCGGCAGCTGTAGTTGCGCCAGCCGAAGTGACACGGGCGCGTTGCCAGCGCGACGCTTCGCCAGAGCGCACAGGGCCGCTGAATGGTAGCGGGTCAAGTAGATGGCGTCGGTGCTGGGCCAGCCTGTCTCGCCCAGGATTGTTTGCACCAACGCGTTCCAGCGCTTTGCCACTTCACCATACAACGGCAGCAACCCCGGGGGCAAGTGAGTAAGAATGCGCTGCAGCAGGTCGTCTGGCAGGGTAGACAAGCTCATGGTATTACGGTAGGATGCGTGGGTAACTGAGTGTTTATGAGCAATGAGAAAATGAGTAAATGTGTGCTCAAAAGTGCTCAGAATGTGTGCTCAGAATGAGGAAAGTCTATTCTTAACCTCGTTTCTATTTAAAGAAAAAGCAAGACCAGGACTAAGCCCTTCCTCATCAGGCTCACTCAAGTCGCAAGGGACCACCATTCGAGCCAGATCCCGCCCCGCCGCGTCTTGATCCTGACCTGCGTGTGGGTTCTACCGAATTCAAATACACACACGCACAGGTCAAGCTCAGTACGCTGCCAGCTTGACGCGCAGCTCGGCCCGCAGCCTGCGCACCGGCGCCGAAAAGTGCCGCTCAGGAACCAACCCGTTGGGCTCGAGCGCATCAGCAAGTCGCACGGGTGTGGCGTCGCCCACCGTGAGCGGCGCGCCGACTCGAAAGTACAGAGCCGCCGGCCGCCGCTGCCTCAGGCCCGCATTGACAACAGCCTCGGTCCACACGTTGGCTGCCAACCAAGCCACCAGCCCGCTGGCGTGGGCTCGAGGGGTGCAGTACATGAGCGTGATGTCCCACATGTTGAACGCGTGCCCGCTGGCCAGGTACCGCTCGCAGTCGCGCACCAAAGGCATGCGCCCGCGGCGCAGCAGGTCGGTGACGGCTTCTGCGTACCGCTCGTGGCCGTGGCCTCTGGCGTGCTTCTGCCACAGGAACATCTCTTTCCACGTCGCAAACTCCCAGCACGCAATCGTCTTCCGATGAGCTTCGAGAACAACGTCGGCCGCACGCAGTCCCGCGCGCAGCAGCATGGTCAAAAGCGCGGTCTTGCGGCTAGCGGCAGGCTGCAGCATGGCCATGGACAGCAAGGTGTTTGCCTCTTGCGTGTTGAGCGGTACCCTCGGGAACAGAGCAACGGCCACTCGCACCAGGCCTTGCGCGATTGCGATGCGGAGAGCGGCAAAGCTACAGTGATGGTCCGTCAGTGCCGAAGCATCGTCGTCACACACAATGCGCTCGTTCAGCACATCACGTTTGACGATGGCGTTTGGCGGCAGCCCAAAGACCTGGGTCGCTTGGCTCAACGACCGGGTGGGCTTGTGTGGCAGCCGACGGTTCCACCAGTCGGCTTCTTGCAGCTCGGGACTCTGCTCCAGCAACCTCTTCAACCAGTGCAAGTCCACCGCGCGGTCAAACAGCGCCATGGTGAAAAGCCGACTGCTGGTGAGGGCATGGTCGTCCTCCACAGCCAGCAGAGGCAGCCGCGCGGGGTTGGCGAGCTGAAGAACAGCGACAGCCTCGGGAAGCGCAACGTTTTCGTTGCTCATGGTCGGCAGCTGCAGTCGCGCCAGGCGACGTGACAGAGGCACGCTGCGACGGCGGCTGCGACGTTTCGCCAGGGCGCACAAGGCCGCTGAATGGTAGCGAGTCAAGAAGATGGCGTCGGTGCTGGGCCAGCCTGTCTTGCCCAGAATTGTTTGCACCAACGCGTTCCAGCGCTTTGACACTTCACCGTACAACGGTAGCAACCCGGGTGGCAAGCAGGTAAGAATGCGTTGCAGCAAGTCGTCTGGTAGGGTACACAGGCTCATGGTAGCATGCGTGAGTAAATGAGTGCTTTTTGAGCATGGGCAAATGAGTAATTTGAGCATTAGTGCTGAAAATAGCACAGTCTATTTATAACCCATTTCTAATTCAAGACCATGACAAGTCCGAGGTCTGCTCAAGCTCAAAATGCAAGCGACCGCTAGGCCAATCCGGTAGCAGCGTTGCCACTGGGGCCTGTTCTTGCTCGAAGACCGACCTATGCTTGGCCTCTGCCGTCAACCCAGCGACGATCTGTCCTGAAGCTTGGCAAGCTTGCGTCGTTCTCGCGTCGCCTTGTCTCGCGCTCGCTTGCGCGTTTGCCGAGCAGCCTGCTTCTCTTCGTCCGTCAATTCCGGGCGTTGCAGCGACTTTCGAAACAGCTGCGTCGACAAGGCCAGCGCAGGTACCGCCGCTTGTTGCGTCAAGCGCTCTGGCACAGCGTCGACGTCCTGGACGCCAGACAACGGGGCATTGCCCTGCACTTGGCGCTCGCGGGGGTAGACCGGCTGCTGCCAGTCGCAGGGAGGAGGCTCGGGAAAGTTGGGCCAAGGCAAAGCAAGCTCGGCGAGAAGGGCATGCGGGTCGCCGGCGCAGTGCTGGCTGGACTTTGACGACCTGCGCCATTGAAGCATCTCGTCTTGCGTGCATTCAAACCCCCGGCGCAACAACGCGTGGAGGCTGTCGGCAGGACCGGCTTCTTTGCCTGGTGGGTTGGTTCCAAGACTTGAGCCTACCAGAGCAACTGACCCTGTGAGTGTAACCATCGTTGTTCATCAAGTCGACTGCTTTTCCGTTGCCGCCAACGTACAGCTTTCCAAGATGAGCTGCCGGTGCTCAGGGTCTTGCACGCCGACGACATCGAGATCGGTCGAGTCCAAGATGGAAATGACTCGTGAATCGTCGTACCTGTCAAGCAGACTATGTATCCAACCAAGGGGAGAGACAGCTTAACCAACAGCTCACCCGTGATGGTAAAAGTCGAGGACGTAGCTGTCAAGACCAAGGGTCTCCAGCCAAGAGCGCATTGTCTGCCGGAAGCACAGCTGAGATTCCATGGCTTGTGTAAATGAGAAACATTTGCCGCTCGCGCGCGGCAAGTACCGGGTAAAAGTTACGTGTGCATGCTGATAACTACCGTCGCATGTGCTGATAAGCATCGTTGCACGTCACGCAGCCGGCCTTGTGCGAGTGATTGTGCTGCCTGGCTCCGCCTTGAACATGCGCCACATGCATTCGCGCACAGCTCTGGTCCTCCTCTGTCGGACATCTGTCGGTATGTCCCCGCTAGCCTTTACCGCCAGCTCCTCGGAAAACCTCTTCGTGTACTGCCGAGGAAAGTATCAAAGCATGATTGCGTGCTGTTGCTGCGAAGACGCTCGGCCCTTCCATCGCAATTGACAGCGATATTGAAGGGTGACAAGTAGTTGACGTAAGCAATTGAACTCGAGTTTGCCTTGGGTGTGAATTATCAGCACACGTGTCAGCCTGTATGCACGCGCCGGTAGAAGGTATTTTCAAGCCACACTGCACCAACTAAGCACAAAAAGCTAGAAGACCCAGGCACGATGAACTGGCTTGCAAAGGCATGGCGCTTGTCGTCACTGCATCCTCAAACTCTTGAGGAGTTTTGACTTTGTCCTCCATGTCCCAGCTGGTTTTACTAATCACGCCGTTCGCTTCCAACCGCCATATGCCCAACGTTTCGGTGACCCTGCGCTTGAGGCTCTCCTGGTTGGGCATGCTGCTGGGCGAGTACCAAAGGGACGGATGGCTACTGCTGGTGATGATCACCTTCTTCCATTTGGCCCAGGTAAACGAGCGTCTGACATTCAGCTGCTGCTTGCCATGGTCGAGCAGACCAGTCAGGTCTGAGTACTTCATCTTGGCACCACAAAAGTCGTTCAGCAGCAGCACCTCTTCGCAGTTGTACCCGTCGAACCACACTGTAGTCGGCGAAGTGAAACATGGCTCAAAGTAGCAGCCATCGAATGCCTTCTTGGCGCTGGCAGCCTTGTCAACGCCTGCGTCACCGTATATCACCTGAACTACGACGGAGCGATCCTCCGGACCAGGGCTGTGTCGGGCACGCTTGGCCAGCATCCTCTCCACGAGCTTCGAAGCTTTCGCCTTCTTGCGGTCTTGTGTCAAATCGCCAGGCCGTCCTTTGCTTCTTTTTGATCTGTCCATGATGCAGAGTAGTACTGCTTGGAACAGTAAATGAACAAAAGACAAACGAGTCCGCCTCATGCTCGTGACCTCATTGTGCGCCATCGGCCCAACCAGTTTTATCAGCGATGAGTGTCAATATTCGTTGTCGCGAAGGCGCTGTACTCACCGCCACGGTGCTAACCACGAGCGCAATTCCCGAGTTGCGGAAGCTGATTGAAGGTTTGCAGCAATGACGTTTCGAGACCGCAACCCCGCAGAATTTCACAAGCCGACAATGGCAATGCAGGGGCTGGGTCGTGCGCCGGTCCATCCGTCGCCGTGGTAGACGCTTGTGAGGCAACGCTCCGCCGCCTCTTTAAATGGGCAGAGACCCATTCTAAGAGTATGCCTGTCCGCAGAGTTGTTGCCCGGTCGCTGGTCTTGATAGCACTCGCTGCATGCAGGCGGTGCGCCTGAACCGTGCCAAGGGTCTACGGAAGGCGGCTTTGCGGCCCACGCGCACTGCCTTGAGCACGCGACGACGCTGGAGCTTGCCGACCTTGCTCTCGTTAGCCCAATGCAGTTGTCGCTTGACACGTACGGCGATGCCCCGGCTCACTGTACCGTACGTTCAGGTGGCATCCGACCTCAAGGCCGTTGACGCAGAGCAGCTGGCGTACGCCATGATTCGAGCCCGAACGCAAGGTTGGCTGACCAAGCCGCTGGCCAACTGCCCGTGTCCTCATTCCGCTTTTCGACGCAGGGATCGGCGCCACAAGCCTCTTGCGCGAAGCGTGGGGGCTCGGAAGCAGCACGGCTCCGGCCGACAAGCGTCAGCTGGTCACCCTGTACCCCTGGATTGCTGAAGCGTCCGGGTTGCTTCTGGAGGAGAAGTTTGCGCGGGCGCGCACCGGCGAGCCGTGTCCGGGCCTGGAGCAACGAGCTTCTTCCTTGGCGGCCACGACGGATAGCGTTGCAAAGACAGAGGTGGGTCTTGCTCTCACGATCGCCGCGGACGTTGAGGCGCTGGCGACGCGCTTCCAAGCGTCCGTGTCTGCAGCCGGCCCCCGGGAAGTGCCCTAGCTGGCGCGTTTGCGAGTGAGCAGCGCGGCTGTCTTTTGGACCAGCACAGGCCTAAAGCCTGTTTCGGGCCCAGTCCTGGTGGCCGCGCTTCATCCTGGCTCCAGCGGTGTGGACGGCGGGGAGCCGCGTTCAGCTCTCGACCTCACGCACTTTGTTCTCTCCTGGGCTGGCAAATTCCAAACCTTTGTATTTATTTGGGGCAGGTAGCCAGCCAGTGCGCAAATCGCAGGAATGAAAGCCATTCGACGCCGGACGCGCCCCGAGGCCCTGTCGGCCCTGAGCGTGGGCCGCGCTCGGGAAGACGGCCAAACTATTGTCAAAGAGCGCCAGGCATTGCCGCCTTGGCGCCATCCTTGGTCGCCGCCTTGCGGGCCGTCACCGTTGACAGGGTGCTCGATCATCGTTCCCGCCCACGACGGGCTTCCGGCGACGATGGTGCGTCTCAGCTGGACCAGCGACGCGCATGACGCGCTGCTACCCACGGACGCTGTCGTCATCTCCCTCCCGGGCTGCCAGCCGCTGGCAGCCCGCGTGGGCTCCACAGCGCTCCGAGACGCTTGCCCCGAGGCCACCAAGGCGGCCTCGGTGCAACTCGGCGAAGCCGCCCTGGTCCGCTACGTCACCGCCATCGTTCCTGCCGGACGGCACGTGGTGGTGCGGTCGCCAGGAACGGTCGACACCGCCCAAGCATGCGTGACCGCACTGGCGCAGGTCCTCACTCGCGAAGGGGTGGGCGGCAGCCAGGCAACACCGCACTCCTCGTCCGGCCGTCTCCTCGCGACGGGTCCCTGAGCCGGTGAACGGAAAGCGTCGGTGGGGGTGGGAGGGGGTCAGTTTGCGATGGCCGAGGCCGAACCCTTGACCGACACGGCGCGTGCGCTGCTGGACGAGGCGGCGGGGCAGCGCAGCGCCTTTCCTGAAGTCTGGGAGGAGGTGACGCGGGTGTGCACCCGCTCTGGCGTCGAGTGCAGCGTCTGCTACGTGGATGTCGACCGGCTGGACCAGTTTCGGTGCAGCGGGCTCTTTTGCGCAACGGTCGTGTGCGGGGAGTGCTTGCAGCAGTACTGCCGCAGCTGCTTTGCACAGGCCAGCTGGCCAGGGTGCGTCGACCCCGAGTGCCAGGGCCAGTACCTGTGGTCCGAGCTCTCGAGCCTGGTCGACCCCGAAGCGTCGCACGCCTACATGCGGCGCGCGTTTGACGACGGCCGCCAGGACGCCTCCGACGCGCTGCTCGCGCGCGCAGCGACGCGCCGCATGGTTGCCGACCTGCAGGCGCAGCGGCGCGAGTTTGTGGCCGGGCTTCCTGCGGCAGTGGCCTTGACGGCGCAGATTGCCATGCAGCAGCGCCTGCGCCGCGTTCGCCGGCAGCAGACCGGGCGCTCCTTGCGCCAAGGGTTGGCACCGCAGCGCCGGCGCTGCATGGTTTACGGGTGTACGGGGTTTTTGGACGCCGACTTTTGCTGCGTGGCGTGCCTGCAGGCGTTCTGTCGCCAGTGCGAGGCGCCCAAGGCCAACGACGCGGGCGAGGGTGCTCACCGGTGCGACCCAGACCTCGTGAGCTCGGTCGCGGCGGTGGACGGGTTCTCCCGATGCCCCAAGTGCTGCACGCCCGTCGAGCGGGCGTCGGGGTGCCGCAACATGACGTGCGCGGTCTGCAGAACGCGGTTCGACTACCACACGTCCGAGGTCGGCGGCACGGGCGCCGTCGGCAACGCCCCGGTCCACGTCCGTGAGTTTCTGTCCGAGCTGGTCCCGCGAGACCCCACCCCCCCACCGTCGTCCCGCTCCCTCTCAGGGCGGGCAGCCGCGGTCCGCGCTTGCGGGGGCAGCGACAACGACAGCGGCGACAGCAGCGACGACGAGCGGGCGTCGGGCAGCGACGCCGAGGCTATGAGCGACGACGAGGGCAACGACGAGGACAACGACGGCGGCGACGCCGCTGCCATGACAACTGACGGGGACGACGGCGGCTTCAACGGCAGCCGCGACAGCACCGACGCCCCGAGCGGCTCCCAGCAGGCCAAGGGCCGGAGAACGTCCAGGCGGTCGCGGGTTCGGCACCATCCGTGGGCCACGCGCGAAGCCGTGGTCGGCTTTGAAGCCCTGCGACCGCCGGCGTACGACAGCGCGGCCGCACGGCAGGCTGTGTTCCGCAGCCTGCCCACCCACGGCAGCGAGGGCGAGGGCCTGGTGTACACTCGCCCGGCAGGGCGGCGGCTGGCTTGCATCCGGGACCGGCGCTACCGAGTGGCCGCGCGCATCCGCGCGCACGGCCGCCTGCTGCGAGGCCTCGAGGCGCTCGTGTCGGAGGGGCGCCTGACGGCCGAGGCCGTGGCGCAGGCCAGCGATCTCTACCGGCGGCTGGTGACCAACAAGCAGACGACTTGACCTGAGGTGAGACCCCGGTCCCTCCGGCGCAAAAAGTCTGGTGGGGAGCGCGACGCAAGCAAGCGGTGCGGGCGTTGCCGAGACTCTGCTCATGGCCGCCGTTGTGACATTGTCCCCGCCGACGTCGGCGCTGGGGCCCAGGCCCGCGCCGGTCGTTGCCGTGCGGGACGCCGGCCACCTGCCGAGCGTGACCCTGCCCACCAACTACCTGAAGCGCAAGTTTCTGCTGTTTGCGCCGTTTTGCGACCAGGGGCTCGGGGTGCAGGCGCGGGCGTACCTGGGCTGGCTCGGGGAGCTGGGCTACGGCGCGTGTGTGTTTGCGTCCGCTTCCAGCAAGGCCGCGGCGCGAGCCGGGGCGACGCCGGACCGGTTCCAAGCGGCCCCGAGCGAGTGGGAGCCGCCCGAGGGCGTCGACGTGCAGTACAGCCCGCAGACGCGCGAGCGCGTGCAGCCCCAGGAGGTGGCGGCCTACGCGACCGAGCAAGGGGTCACGGACGCGCTGATCCTCGAACCGGCGCACCTCAACTGCTTTCGCGTCGCGGCCGCCCTCTACGCGCAGACCGAGTGCCGCGTGTGGGCAGTGCCCAACCTCGAAATGGTTCGGCGCGAGGAGCTGGTGGTGAAGCAGTACTACGACAAGGAGGTGTTTGCGGGCGTGCTGTGCCACAACGACTACGCCGTCGAGACGCTCCGGTACTTTCGGCCGCTCCTGGTCGACCGCATCAAGGTGCTGCCGTTCGCCCTTCCGGCGACCGAGCCCTGGCTGGGCGGGCCCGTGCCGCTGAGCACGCCCTACGACGGGTACGGCCCGCTGCGCTTCTTGCTCGTCGGGGGCTTGAACGCCGTGGTCCGCAAGCAGGCTGACAAGGTGTGCGCGGCGTTTGCGCGGGCTGGGGGCAACGCGACACTGACCGTCCTGACGCAAAAGCCCGAGCCCAGCCTCCTGCGCTTCTCTCGCGACCAACGGTACCGCATCGTGGCCAAGCACTTTAGCCACGAGCACATCCTGCAAGCGTACGCCACCCACCACGTCGTCCTGTTCCTCAGCCGGGCTGAAGGCATTGGCTTGGCCATGCACGAGGCGCTGCGCGCTGGCTGCGCCATGGTAACCCTGAAGCACCGCATGTACACGCACATGGTCTGCGACGGCGTGACGGGGCGCGTGGTGGCCGCGGTCAAGGAGGCGGGCAAGAGCGGGGCCAAGGCGATTGGAAACGACGACCCCGTCGTGCACACTTACACTTTTGACGTGGATGCCTTGGCAACGGTACTGGGCGACCTCATGCGGCACCCGCAGCAGGTTGCCAGCATGCAATTGCGAGCGCGCCAGTCGTTCGAGACGGTGTTTGCCCCTTCGCAGGTGACCAAGGCGTGGCGCAGTGCCTTGCGAGTCAACGCCGAGAGCGGACGCCCCGAGCCCATGGAGCCAGGTGCACGCAGCAAGTTTGACCTCCAGCCTGGCTTTCGCGGGTAACAAGGGCTGCCGGCCAGCAGCGACGCAGGGCTGTCAGTCTCTCGGTCCAGAGGAGAGACAGAGGCCCCGGCGGCAAGGGGCAAGGGTTAGGAGCCACCAGGGGTACTCGGGTCGTACTGTGCGCGCGGCCTGCCGGCGCACTTAAAGTCACACGGGGAGGGAACGGTCGCGCTTCTGTGCCACCGCCATCCGATCGATGGTTGCCGACCAGGCTCAGCGCGCCGGGACGCCGAGACGAACCGCTGCCAAGGGAGACGCTCTTGTGTTTGGGGCGGGAAGAAAGAGTAGCGGAAAGCGACGTCCGGCCAGGGCAAACCCCCCGAAGCGCAACAGCCCCAACAACCGCCTTCCCGTCAGCGAGTGGCCAACAGAAGTGTTTGCTCTTTTCAAATCCAAGCTTGAAGCGAACCGCAACCGCGACGGCAACCCCTATTACGTGAAGCAGTCCCATCCCAACCCCGACCTTGGGCCCGGCGTGCTGGCGGCCGAGCAGTGCTGGGTTCCCTACAAGAGCAGCTTTATGACCGTCTGCTTCGAGAAGCAGCAGTACCAACGCCCTCTGCACCGAATCGCAAAGCTCCTTCAGCTCCTGGACGACGGCACCGCCGTCGCAGACCTGCCTGGACCCGCCCAGCAATGCTCTCACCTGTGCATGGACAGCGTGAATGTCGACGGCCGAGGGGCGAGGCACTGCCTCAACCCGCGGCACATGACCCTCGAGAACGACCGAGCCAACAAGGCCCGCCAACGCTGCGTGGGGTGGTTGTATGTGTCCCAGGCACCTCATGGTTTCTGGCACCAATCCTGCTCGCACGTTCCTCCGTGTCTTCGCTTTACGGCCAAGCCCGTCAGCCCGACCGGAGGCTGACCCCATTCATCAGCCCGCAGCCGGCGTCCGACTAGTTGGGGCAACCACTTGTTGGTTTTCCGTTTGCATGCTCACGGTGTCGAGTTGATTTGTCCGATGCAATTGGACACAAACCGCCTGATGCGTCAACCCCTCTGCCCAAGTCAGGTCAGGATGTCCCTGCTGGACCGAGCTACTGCTGAACGGCGACGGGGTTCTTGCCCACCCACTTGCCAGTCCGATCGATCGCGGCGGTGGTGGGGTCCTTGACTGAGCGGGCGTCGTGAGCGTGGTTCTTGGTGCTTGTGATCATGAAGACGGTGCTGCTGCCTTGCGCAGCCACCACCCTAACGCAGTGTGCCAGGTGAGAGCCCCCCAGAGATCGGAACCACGCTTGTCGTCGGCAAACTGACGTGCTCCAAGCCAGGAATATCATCCAGAGACGGAACCACCATTCGCCGTACGTCTCCACAATGATGTCCCTGCACCGCAACGAGTAAGCCATGCAACGCACGGGGCCACACCCGATCCGGCCTTACTGATTCTTCTTCCAGTTATGGTACCAGGCTTTGATCGTGAGAGAGTAATGCACCCCCGCATTTTCGACCCGGTGAACCTGACTCTGGCGCATCAGAACGAGAGCGCAAACGCGTTGCTTCGGCAGTGCAGAGCCACGATACCTCAAACCCAGCGCGCTCCAGCTGGCTCACGGGGAACGACAGTGGGCACGAGGCATCCGCTCCGGGAAAAATGTACTTGCCTGCACACGGGCACAACGCCCCTTCAGCAAGGCACGTACCAATCGCCCAGCTCTCCCGCTCGGCGTACCCATAAACAGCCCCCAGGTCAAGTCTTCGTACTGCCAGGTCCGGCGCAAGCCAGCAATCTGAAGGTAAAACACACCGTCGTCCTTCAGCATCGACTTGACCTGCCGAAGATACACCGCATGTTATCGCCGCGCCCGACAGGGCGAAGCCCTCTCCCAGCAGGCTGAAGCGGGGCGTACCTGCTGCAGAAACGCCTGGTAGTTGCGGATGCCCACGTGCTCCGACATTTCCAGGCAAGTAATGATGTCGTACTTTTCCGACGTGTCGACATGGCGGTAGTCCATCACGTCCACCGTCACCTGCCGCCATCGCAAGGTCACAGCGGTACCTGGCCTCTGTGGACGACGGTACCTGGTTCTCCACTCCATAAAACTTGGCATTCTCTCGAGCGTAGTCGGCTTGCTCCGACGCAAGGGTGATTCCGCGGCTCTCCGTGCCATAGTTTCCCGCGGCGTGGATAATCAAGGACCCCCACCCGCACCTGTCCCGCAACAAGGATCGCAGGCGTAAGCTTCCACACCTGGCTGGCGTGCAAGGACGAACGGACCCAAAGTCAAAGTGTTTCTTGCCGGGTCCCATTTGCGTTTGCGTGCACACCAGGTCGAGCATCCGCTCCTGCGCGTCCTGCGCAGCAAGGTTGATCAGAGCAGGTACCAAGGGCTGCTCTAGCGCGCCGTCCTTGCAGCAAAAGTTCCGGGTTCGCGCAAGCCTTACGTCCAGAGTGTCGTGCTCGTCGCGGAAAATGCCCGAGCTGTACTTCATGTACTTGCCGAGGAAAAACTGATAAAAGTCGTTGCCCCGGTTGTACACTGGTTTGATCTAGCAAAAGCTTGGGATGACAGGGCCTCAATGCCAGCGTAGGGCAGGGCAAGCGCACCTCTGCTGCGTCTTGCGCCAAGCTATGGCCTAAGTTTTGCTGCAGGAACGTGCCGACGTAAAAGCGAAGGTGGCTGACCGTGAGGGGAAACCAAAACATCGAGCTGCGTTCCAGAAACAGGTCGAGTAAATCTGCAGGCCCCCAGGTGCAAAGGTAAGGCTGTCGTCTCAAGGGCAGCTGCAGAGCGAAAGCGCCAACCACCGTTGACGTCCAACTTCTGATTCATGTACGCTTCGTAGAACTGCGAGTGAACAGCGTTGTGAGCCAAGGCACAAAGCAGAGTTGAGCAGACGCGCAATTCTTACAACGTCAATGGGTAGCTTCCATCCAAGCCATTGCACCTGAGACGCCTTGTCATGAAACGTGACGCGTCGATGCCAATCGGACGGCCCGGCCTGCGCTCACATCAGCAGCCCAATCAGCTGGTTGAACGTTCACCACGCGCTTTGGCCCCCAAGTCCTCAAGCGCACGGCACACACCCACCTTGCCACGCCACGAGCCGATGAACAGCCAAAGAAGAAGAGAGCCAATGGTAATTACTGGGAGCAGCAATGTCGCCAGGACGAAGAAGACCAAGCTTTGTTGCAACAGCATCGTTGTGAAGAGGGCCGCAACCACCGGCAGAGCAAGCAGGACGGGTAGCTTTTGCTCCAGTAGCATGAAGATGATGGTCGGGCCGTGGGTTGCGGGGCGGTGCTGAGGCTGCTCCATGGCGGCAAGGTCAAGTGAGCAGTCGCGACGGTGGTAAATGGCCTTGGGTCATCGACCGGAAGACCTGACGCCCGCTACCACGTGACGCAGCAATGTGACGTAGCTGCATGGCACGTGCTTCACCAGGGGCTTATTTATACGTGACGTGGCATTGCGGTACATGTGCTGAATTAGGCCCGATTTAGACCAGCCGCTGTTCCTCGGTTCTTTTGGCCATTTCCGTCACCAGCAACTTGCGACAAACGCAAAAGCACAACGCATCCCAGCAAGTCGATCCTGCTCCACGCCATCACGTCCCGCCATCACGTCCAAGCGTTGACACTGAGAGTAAAGCGCAAAGCAGGGTATTGTCTCACTAGAGCCCGCTGACCCTATTCCACCTGCTGTCTACAGGGACACCACCTCGTTGGTCGCACTACGCTCTGCTTGCGGAATCTGCCGTCTGAACCTTTGACCCGTCAAGCAAGGACCGGCGCGGATGGAGCAGACGATTGCTCCTCTTGCATGCATGGTTGCCCCCGAGCCACCCCTGCGGGCCGACTCGTTTCGCGAGCGGTGGGGCTTGCTTGCCAACCTGTCGCCTGACGTCTTGCAACGGCACGTCTTGTCAGCGTGGCCGCGAGCGCTGCTGATGTGTTTGGCTTGCGTCAATCCTGACTTGGCTCCTGAGATTGAGCTCGTGCTGCAGGACGTTGGTGTTCCCACCCCACGCGAACTGGCGGAGGTGTGCTACGCGTCCCTGGCCACCTGCCGCTTCTTTCGAATTGGACCCGAGCCTGAGCGGTGGACGCCCAGCTTGGTCGAGGTGGCGCTGCGCAACGGCCTTGATCTGAACGACATGGTTCACTTACGCGGCGAATCGTTTCTTTCCGAGCGCGAGGCTTTGCACACGGTGGCCACGCTGGCCGAGCAGCTGGGCCTTCTCAGCTACGGTCCCCTGCTGACGGTGGCGGTCAAACGAGATCCCGAGTACCGACCGGGCCAGCACGCGGTACGACATGGGCAACCGCAGATGCTCAAATGGCTGGCCCAGCAGGGCATGATTGGACCTGACGAGTGGCACCCGTTGCTGCGCGAGCTGCTGCGCAGCGACTCCGTGGCCTGCGCCGATGTTTTGCGGGACCAAGGCCTCAACCCGTTTGAGGCGCACTACCTCGATCCGATCATTGGGCGCGCAGACGACTGGGACTTTGCCACCGACGTGACGAACGTCAAAGGGGGATGTCCCAACTTGACCAGCGCCTACCTCCAGTACCACGGGTTTGGAGCTCGAGCCGCTTTTGACGACCAGCAGGGTGGGTGGGCCATGGAAGCCGAGTGCTGGGATGTGGTCGAGCGCCTCCTCGACGCTGGCGTCCGGATTGAAGACCCAACCGCTTGGACCCCGTACCAGCCGTGGCCTCTGGTCCGGCGGCTGTGGGACCAACTTCCAGAAGACGACGACCTCATTGAGCACTGGTACTTTGTGCGGCACGCGGGGTCTGGGCATGCCTACGTGCCGGACAACGTCGACTGGGCACTGGAGATCCACGATCGGCTGGCTGCCAAGCGCGCTCCGGGCACAGAGCCCACGTTTCCCGTTGAGCTTTGCGCTGAAGGCGCCCTGGCCTTGATGGCGACGGACCACCCCAGTGGCAAGGCCCTCCATCACCTCCGAGAGATCGGGCTGCGGCTCATGCGCGCCTCTGATCAACTCGCCGTGCTCGCGGCTGCACGGACTGGTTCTGAAGACCGACACGCAAGCTCACACAAGCGAAGCGCTTTGCGAGGCGTGTTTACTTAGGAAAACCTGTCCATGGCCATGCTGTTGACATGACCTGTATGCGGCGATGCGCAGCAGGAAGTATAGAGGTCTATGTAAAATTGTAGGAGTAATTGATGCAAACGTGCAATCGTGAGTTGGTCCACCATCATGGGCCGTCATGAGCCGCCCCTTCATATCCACAGCCGGCTTTGGCAAATTCGTCTGCTGGCTCAAGGAAGACGTTCGCAAGGAGAGCGTTGCCGAGCTTGAAAGTAGTGGGTTTGCTTGGGACAAGATGCTGCAAAAGGCGGTGGTCAACGCAGCTCGCGAATGGTGGTTTGCAAGCTTCTGACGCAAAACGCGCGGCGTGCTAGTACGAGCAGTTGAACAAAGCTTGTTTGCATAGCTTTTGAATAATCAGCCCAAACACTTGACCGGGAGACGGCCGGTCCAACTTTGAAGAAGGTGATGGACAGGAGTGTGCTGACGCAAAGCAAGACTGGGAGCTCGAGCCGGGGGACGCCGGGAGACTGCCGGTCCAACTTTGAAGAAGGTGATGGACAGGAGTGTGCTGACGCAAAGCGAGACTGGGAGCTCGAGCCGGGGGACGCCGGGAGACTGCCGGTCCAACTTTGAAGAAGGTGATGGACAGGAGTGTGCTGACGCAAAGCGAGACTGGGAGTAGTACTAGACGAGTGCCGGTGCCAAGCCAAGAGGTATTTGCGGCAATTTATGTTTGATGGCAGGGTCCTCGAAGCGTGCGCTGACAGAGTCGAATCCGTTGCCGGAATCCGACGTCGCTGCTGCGCCCGCGGCAGACGTTTGTGGCGTTTGCGATGAAGACCTCGGGCCGAGCGGGCGCGTAACGTGCCGGAACCGCGCCTGCCCTGCCGTTTGCGTTCCCTGCTTTGCCAAGGCGGACGCTGTATTCTTCAAGTGCGTCTTCTGCCAGCATCGGTTTCTTAGCAAGCAAAGTGCGGTGGATGTCCACGACGGGGTGTTTGCGAGTGACCATGAGACCTACGGAATCTATGAACCAGCCCGAGCTGCCTTGGTTCGACGTGAGGGCGGCTCGTCGTGGACGACGGCCATGCCAGCGGCTGCCGAGCCCGCTCTGAGGGGAAGGGCTCCTCGCCGCCTACTTGGACCTGCAACTCGTAGCCTCGACAGTCCTGGCGTCAATAGTAGGGTCTACGAGTTGAACGAGGACGTCGGGGACGACGAGGGCCTGGACCCCGACGAGTACGACGCAGGCCTGGACCCCGACGAGTACGACCTCACCGACAGCTTTATCCACGACGGAGACCCGTATGAGTAAAGAAGCGCGGCCGGTGCTTTGGTCCCAGGGCAGGAGAAAGCTTGCTACTTGGCCACCAGGGGCTCGCAGCCTCGGCGGCCGTTCCGTTGGTCTCCCCTGTCCACCTGGGCACCATGACCCCTTGTTGTTGCGCGCCGGTCCATTTACCCCTCTACCATGGCGAAGGTCCGAGAGATTGCTGTGAACGAGCTGCACGCAAGCACTGACAATGTTCGCGCCGCCCCCGACACTGCCCTGGCCGCCGACGCCGAAACGGTGGGGGAGCTGGCGGAAAGCATCCAGCGGCTGGGCCTGCTGAGCCCAATCCTGGTGCAAGCACTCCCCAGCGGAGGGTACGCTGTGGTCGCGGGCCAGCGACGGCTCGCTGCCGTGCGCTCGCTGGGGCATGAGACCATCCTGGCGTTTGTCACGGAAACCGACGCTCCTTTCGAGCTGTCGATTCACGAGAACATGCACCGGGAACCCATGAGTGCTCGCCAAAAGGTGCAGGCTGTGCAGCGTTTGCTACAAACCAATCCTTCGACCGCAGAAGTGGCGAAGATCATGTCTGTGAGCACTACCACCGTTCGCCGCTACAGCAAGCTTGCAGAGCTGGAGGACGAGCTACTGGACCGCCTGGACGCCGACGGGGATGCGCGCTTGACGATCCACGAGGCCCTGCAGCATTTAAGCGCCGCCCCGTCCGCTCCCCCCTCGCCACCGTCGGCGGCGACGGGGGACCCTCGCCCTCCACCCCTCCCGCAGGAGCACATGCCCGGCTCACCAGAGGGCAGCCCAGACCGTGCCGCTCAGCACGCGGCCAACCTCGCGGACCTGGACGCTGCTCTCGAGGCCGAAAATGAGCAAGCCATGGCAGATAGCAAGGGTGAGCCCAAGCCGAAACGCAAGCGTCCGCTCACCCTGGACCCCTGGATTTACGACTCTGACGGTGTCACCAAGATGGCGATTCCCAAGGACCTGCACCGCGTGGTCAGCGCGTTGGTGCTGGAGCACTTGGGGTCCGGGTAGCGGCAACCCGGCCCGCTCCCGCTGCGGCGGACTTGAGGCCTGACCTGGCGAGGCTAGGTCGTGACGCGGCCGCCCCGTCCAAGCACGCCGAGCCCGAATGTGCCCTTGCGATTTTGTCGTCTCCCCGCCCCTGCTGCTGAGCGTGAATTGAATTGCATGCCCAGCCCCTTTGCCACCCTGCGATACCGTCGCGTCGATGGAAGAAGGGGGGCGCGGGAGAAAAGTTGAGCAACGTCCGCGCAAAACAAAGGCGGCGTCATCGCTCTGTGCCGCTGGTGTCATGACGGACGCGTACTTGAACGAAGATCATCCCTTTTTCTCAGAGGACAACATGCACGAGTTGGCGGGCCTCATCGAGGCGCGGGTGCTGCGCCTCACCCACGATCAGATTCACTTTGCCTTGACCAAAGAGACGACGGACCAGATGGTGCAGGCCGCGATGGACTACCGAGAGTGCCTCGTGACCGTCGACCCTCACGAAGGCGTTGGCAAGCTCAACGAGGTGGTGGTCCGGCGCGCGGTGCGCGCGCTGACCCAAGAAACGGTCGAGGGCCAACACGACGCTCAGAACGTGTTCCACCAAAACACGCGCAGCACGCGACGCGACGAGAACGACCCCGACAGCCTGGAGGACCCCAAGCAGGCCTTTACCGTGTTTAGCTCAGGCAACCCCTACAAGAGCCACGTGGACCGGTGGCGGGAGGAGGACCGGGCGCGGCAAGCCGCCTACATGCACGACCCCCGGGAGCACCTGTGGGCAGGAGCCGAGTTGCGGTCCGAGCCTCAGTTTCTGCAGTGATTCGGGCGCTGCGCCAAAGCGAATGATTGGGACTCCCGGCGTCACGGTCACCGAGCTGGTGGTTCTCGTGCAGCCTCTGGGGCGGCCAAGCGCCACCGCTCCCTTGAAGGCGTTTCGAGTGACGGTGCGGCTGCGGGTCGAAGGCAAGGGCACCATCTGCATGCCTGTCCGAAATCCAGGCAGCGTGCGTCTGTACGAGCTGCTGGGCGAGCAGGAACGCGAGCCGTCTGCCGACAGCTCTCAGCAGCGGATGCAGGCTTTGACGGAAGCGCTGCGCGTGCATCCAGGGTTTCCGCTGGTGGTGAATTCGCAAGATAGAGGAACGCAACCGCTCTCTCTGCGGTTCTCAAGCAACCACCGCCTACTGACGCGCCGAGCCGACTTTCAGCAAGCCTTTGCTGGCCATCCGGAAAGCTTGCGACATCTGGAGGAGCACTACGGGGTCAACTTTGCGTTTGCGACTGCGCTTGTGTCCGATGGCGCGTTTGTTGCCAGCTGGACGTGCTGGGATCACAACGTGTACGTGGCGCTGCGTTCGCCTCGGGCTCTTGGGCTCTTGGGGTTCAAGGTCAAGAGCGCGGTCGTGGCCGTGGAGGGGGCCTGCCAACTGCAGTGGACCGAAGGCACGCCCGCCATCAAAGCCCGCGTAAGCCTTGGGGCGGAGCAGAAAACCCTTGTGGCCCACTCGTGGGGTCCGGTAGCGCACGATTTGACGGCGGCCGCAGACGCGGCGCCGGCGCCTCGAGCCGCGACCGACCGGCCGGCCGGCGCAATGGGGTGCATCATTGCGTAGTCAAGCGCTGCTGGTGCGCGTGAATCAGTGCCTTCAAATCGCGGGTCTCGTTGCTTTGCTTCATCAGCAGCTTGACCGATTGCATCAGCGCCACGAGGAGGAACGTGACGATGAGCATAAAGCCCCGCCGAAGCAGGGTCGGGTGGGTCAGCGCGGCGCGCAGCTTGGTCAACATTGCGGTTGCAAAACGTGTTTCCTCTAACCCCAGGTTCTCTGCTAAATTTACCCTGACTGGCGAGCAGCACGCTCTCCTGCTTGGCGGACGTCGGTGGCCACCTTCCTCCGGCGGCGGGCACGAGAAGCCGCGGGCGCGCGGGCGCGCGCGCCGAGGGTTCCGAGTTCCTCAGGCGAGAAACCCAGGCGCGAGAGAGCCGAGGGCCAGGTCGTTTAGCGTCAAGCTGGGTGGCACGGAGCCAGGAGCTTTGCCCGCGAGAAAGGTTTCGATGCACAGGATGGCCTCGGTGTACTCGTTGCCCAGCCCCTTGAGCCGCGTGACCACCTGATCGCTATCACGGTACGTCGTCCGCGAGAGGCAGTCGATCCCCTGCTGCGCGCTGCGAAGGGCCAGAATGAGGGCCCGTAGCTGGTCGGCCGGGGGCCGATCAAACATGCGCACCGCGGCTCCTTCTCCTCCAATAAACCCGCTGTCCGCTTGGGGCATGCTCGCGCCGTCCGCCTGCGCTCGGGCCTCGTCGAGCAGCTCGCGCAGGTAGGTCAGAGTCGCGAACCGACCGTCCCCACTAAAGCTTCGTCGAAGGGACTGCATCCAAGTGCGCTCTTCAATCACCATGGCTCGACGAGCGCCACCGTCAGCCGGCGCAACCCCGTTCTCGCAGCCTGGCTTGTCTGAGGCTTCAACCAGGGCCTCTCCAGCGTCCTCGAAGCGCAGGCGCTGCCATGCTGTCAGCGCTCCCACGACTGCCAGCTCTCGGAGAAGGGACTTGCTTACCATTGCTGCGCAAATGCTTGCTTGGGTTGCTCCCGGCGCTAAATAAATTTCGACTCGACTCCCAAGGGTGTGCGCGGAAAACGGGAGTCGCGCAGGGAAGGTCAGAGGCAGGAGTCCCTGCCGGGAAGTGAACCTGGTCGCGGGAGAGGCCCGACATGAATTTGGGGCCAGCAGGCGAGTGAGAAGCATCACAAGCACGCAGAGTCAGCCTGGTCCAGCGCGTTGCTCCACAGCACCAACGCCGCTCCGACTTTGGACTACTGCACACCGACAAAGCAGTGAGCTGAACCGTAGGGTGGGTAGGTCCTTGCTCGGCAAACACAAACCTCGCCAATCTCTTCGTCCGTTTCCTCGTCCGGGTCCTCGTCGGCCGAATCTGGAATCTTGCTTGCAATCCAGTTGTCGAGACTACAGGCAGGCTTCGCTCGCGCCCTCTGCGGTCGCCGCAATTTCTAGCCCGGCGTAAAACGGACGGACGCGCGCGGCATCAAGCTCGAGAGCCGCGTAGACGATAAACTTGACGACGGCCGTGTACAAGGATGGCGGTGGGTGCAGCGCGTCGGTCGCTTGCCCAACCGCAAGGCCAAGCGCCTCCCACACCGCATCGGGAACACGCTTGGGCTTGAGCTGGTCGAGCAGGCGATTGAGCGACGCTTCGGCGGCCGGGGTCAGCTCGACACAGCCGCCCTGCATGACTTTATCCATCACAGACCGCACGCCGGCGGCCAACTGCAGATGTTCCACCGCAGGGTGCGGCATCACGACACGGGCCACCTGCTCAGTCACGGTGATCGAAGCCATGGCGGCGGCGGTTGGAACTGGCAGCTGAACAAAGGACGACGGGGTCCTTGCTTAATGACGGCATGGAAATGTCCCGTCCGCGTCCGCCGCAATTATTTAGCTACATGTTCTACGTGACGTGTCAAGTTTGACGTTACATGTGCCAATCCAAGAATAGCGAGTTGGGTCCGGCCAAGCTCATTTATCCAAGCTCATCCTTGGACTCACCCCCTGTTGCGTTTCAATCACCGTGAAAGCTGACATGGATCTTGCAGGAAACGAGCCTGCGACGCAAGCACCACCTCTGGAATCAGCATTGACTGCCAGCGATGGTTACCTCATGTGCTCCATCTGCGAAGGTGGCTTTGCCACCCCTCAAGACGCACTGGCCCATCCTCTGCTGGGTGTCAGTGTGTGCGCGCAATGCCACGACGAGTACTGCGAAGACATGCGTGACGGCGGCCTGGTCATGCACCCCGATGAAGACGGGTACGACAGCCTGTGCTGTTGGTGTCGACGATCGTCTGGCGACAGCAACGCGCTGCTTTGCTGCTTCTCTTGCAAGCTGACTGTTTGCGAGAGCTGCATTACTTTCAACCTTGGACATGCCACGCTCGCCGCTGCGTTGGCTGACGACGAATGGCAGTGTGTACACTGTGCACCGCAGGCCATTGCGCTGCTGCGGAGCATGCAGCAAGATGCCCAGCGGCAGCCGGCCACTTTGGAAGATGGTTCAGCGGTGGTGGTGGCACAAAGCGAGGTTGAAGCATTGACCAGCCAGTACGTGCAAGCGTCTCTGGCCAACGAGATGCTTGCAGCCCAGCTTGAAGACGAGCCGTTGGCAACCCTGAGAGCAGACGTGACGACTGAGTTGGCGCTCACCGGTTACGCTGGCGAAGAGCTCGAGCGTGCGGTGGCGAGCGAGCTCGAGACTTACACCACGTCCATCACGGCACGGCTGGACGCCATGGCCGATCAACTTGCCTCGCTGGAAGACCGCATCCCGCACCGCTACCACGAGGAGCTTTGGCAACAGCTGGATCAAGCCGCAGCCACCTCCCACACGACTCCAGCCATGAAGGACGCTGGTCGCCTGTACGTTGTGGAGAGCGAGAGTGCCAGAGCTGCCCGTCGGTCTGCCGATGCCGAGCTGGACGCCAAACGTCCAACGCGAGTGCACCGTGGGGTGGTTCAGCCTGTCGGGGCGGAAGGCTACTGCCCTGCGCATCCCGAGGTTTACGAGACGGACCAAATTCTTGACATCGTGGGGCTGACACTGCCTGCGGCGGCTGACATTGACGAACTGACCGACTTGAGCGACGATCCAGCTGAGGAGGCCATGGAGACGGGCCCCTTTGCCCAGCCGAGCGCTCGGCAACTGCAGGCGCAGGCCAAGCGCAACCTGGCTGCCGAAGACGCGCTGCTGGCGAGCGTGCCGGGGCGCGTGCGCCTGCGCACTGCGAAGGACCGTCAAGCCGCTCAAGCTCGCAGGCGGCAGCGGCGCTTGGCGGCTGACCAAGCCGCTCATCAAGCCGTTGCACCATCGATCTGCAAACCGGCTTTGCCAAGGACGTTGTTCAAGCTCCCACCCCTTACCCACACTACCAGCCCTGCCCCTGCTGCGTTGGGCAGCGAGCCTCTCGGTCTCGGACAACAGGCGCAGCGGCTCCCTTCCGCGATTGCCGTGGAAGAATCCTCATCGTTGTCCCCACCGTCATCAAGCTCTGGCAAGCGAACCGGCAAGGAGGCTGCTCGAGGGACAGCTGAGCACAACGACTGTCTCGACGGACTGAGCTCTGCGTCAAGCGAAAGCGAGCCCGAAGCGGCGCAAGAGCATGCGGAAGGATCCCCGGCGCGAAAACGAGTCTGTGCAAGCGTGTGTCGCTCAGGAGGGGCATTGGCGTTGCAGCGAGCAGAGTCTGCGCGTCTGCGGCTACTGCAGTACCGTCAGCGACCGCGAGAGGCCAAGGCTGTGGGATGCGACGCAGTTGTCAACGTTTCGAGGCGAGCCGGTGAACCACCGGCGTACATTGAGCACAGTCTCTCGCAAGCCCTCAAGCCTCACCAGCGAGAAGGGATCCGGTTTCTGTGGAACGCTGTTGCCGAGACCAGCAGCGACCCTGCGGCGTCTGCGTCCGGATGTGTGCTAGCGCACTCGATGGGCATGGGCAAAACCCTGCAAGTGATTGCCTTCTGGCACACGCTGGTCCACCACACGACGCTCAAGAAGCGGTTTCGAACCATGCTCATTGTCGCACCCGTCAGCACCCTGCATGGATGGGGAGCCGAGTTTCACAAGTGGTGGCCCAGCTCTTCCCTTCCGCCGCGAGTGCACGTGCTGGACGAGCGGAAAGGTAAGCGTTGCGGAGCCACGGGTCGGCGTTGCTCACCGTACTGGAGCCAGCATATGACGGAGCTGTGCGTGCAGATTACAACGCTCGCGCTCGCACGTTGAAGGACTGGCAAGATCAAGGCGGGGTGTGCGTGGTGGGGTTTGAAATGTACACGTGCTTGATCCAAGGCAAGCGACTCGGTCCCCACCTGGGGCGCAAAATCCGCAAGTACTTGCAACGGAAAGGGCCCGATCTCCTGGTGGTGGACGAAGCGCACCTGCTGTCCAACGCCAGCACCCATCGGCATCAGGCCGTGCAAGCCATTCGCACGCCGAGCCGGGTCCTCCTCACTGGCACGCCGTTGCAGAACAACCTCCACGAGTAAGGCCCTCTGCCCTGCCTTTGCTTGCTCGGCCCTCTCTGACTGGCGCACTGGCTGGCAGGTACCACTCCATGATACAGCTGGTGTCCCCCGGGCTGCTGGGAACGGCCGAGGAGTTTGATCGCTACTTTGTACGACGCATCGAGGCTGGCCAGTACCGGGACTCGGACGCCCAGTCCCGACGTCGGATGACCCATCGCCTCTCGGTAAGCGGCTTCGCTCTGGTGCCAAGCGCAGGCCAGACGCCTGACCCTATGAGCAGGTTCTCAACCGAATTGTCCAAGGCCTCATTCAGCGGCGAACGCTCGCCGACGTCGGCCAAACGGATCTCCCCAGAAAGGTTGGTCCTTCGAGGGCTGGTACAAGGACCTGCTGGAACATGACCGCCGGGTCGTTGTGTGTAGGTGGAGTACGTTGTCAAGACGCGCCTGAGCGGAGCTCAGCACCAGCTGTACCGCCTGTGCCTCGAGCAGCTGACAAGTGACCTTGCTGGGCCTGCAAGGAGCATGATGGCTCTGTGGCGCAACCTGATGGCCGTGTGGAGCCATCCCCCGATGCTGACGGCCAGCAGGGGCCACGGCGCTCCCGGTCCTGCACAACCCGAGCTCGAGTCTGTTCAAGAAGCTGGCTTGGAAGCCGAGAGCGTTGACAGAGACGTGCAGGTGGACGCTCGATGGCACTCGCACGTCAGCATCCCTCCGCAAGCTCGGGCTGGCAAGATGGAGGTGGCCATGGCTCTGATTGATCGCTGCCTGGCAGCCGAGGACAAGGTCATCTTCTTCAGCCAATCGTTGGCGGTGCTCGACTTTGTGGAGCGCTGGTTGGAAAGCAAGGGCTTGGTGGAAGGGATGGACACGCTGCGACTTCAAGGCGGGGTGTCTGCTCGCATGCGCCAGGAGATGTGCGTGACCTTCAACACAACCAGCCGACCCAAGGTGTTTTTGGTTTCGATTCAGGTCAGCGGGTGCTCGCGGTTGCGAGGGTTGAGGGTTGGGTCCGGTCTGGGGCGTGAGCTGATGGAGTGCTGCACCGTAGGCGGGCGCGACTGGCATGAACATGTACGGTGGCAACCGCGTCATCCTGTTTGACGTGTCTTGGAACCCCGCCCAGGTCAGGCTGGGTCACAGAGGCACACCTCTCTGCGCAATGTCAAGGAGGGGTTTGGGGGATTCTGCTGCTGCTCGCAAAGAAACTCAACCGGCGACCCTGCGTTGTATAGGACCAGCAAGCCGTGTGTCGGGCCTGGCGTTACGGCCAGCAAAAGCCAGTGATCGTTTACCGGCTCGTGGCGGCGGACACGATGGAGGATTGCATTTTTCGTCGGCAGATCAGCAAGCATACCATGTTCCTGAACGTTGTCGATCAAGCGTCGCTCATGCATCGGGTGTCGAGCGACGACACTCAGGCTTTCCTGACCTTGCCCAGCCCACAGGTGGTTGCCATTGACGCGCACGTTCACATGGCTTCGCAAGGAATGCCGATGGAAGCGGATGGTCAACCTCAGGTGCGTTTGCAGCAATGGCATGGGTGGGTGCGGCTGTGCGAGGAATGACTTTGCCTGTCGTGCGCAGGACCACGTCTTGGGAAGCATTCTGCGGGATGAAGTGGGCCGTCGCTGGGTGTCGGAAGTGACGTCCTACGCTTCGGCGATGGAGCAGGATCCTGCTGCTTTGGGGACAATCGACCTTGAACGTGCTGTCAATGAGTACGAGGTGGAGATCGAAGTGGCTCCAAAGGCAAGCGAGCCAACGCCAGAGCCAGCTGCGACTGCGTGAGCATTGCCTTGCTGTGTGCTTTCATGTGATGAATTCAACGTGTCAATTGCTCTCCCTCACTCGCGGCGCAATCACTCTCATGGGTCGCACTTTCTACAACTCCCCACCCTGCTTCCAGATGCCGCGACCGCTTCTTGTCTTGTCGAGTCCGAGTGGCGTTGGCGAGGCTTGGGTGTGCCTGGCAGCGCTCTGACGGCCAGCACCGTGCAAGAGTTCCACGACGGAGGAACCAAGCGTCGCCATTCTCGCAGATGCAGGCGAAAGTCGTTGGCCGACTCGGTTCGCCGCTGTGCTGCAGCGTCCTCCTCGCTGATCATGCACAGTCGGCAGCTACTGGCGGGCATGTCGGTTGAAAGAGCACAGAGTGCTTGCAAATAAAATGAAAGCCCAGGGGAGCCGAATCACTGCGCCCGCCCAAGGCCGCTGGCGTCATTCCGGTCGACCGCAGGCGAAGCAAGCCGACCGGCATGCAGGTGTCCCGGCGTGCATCGCGAGGACGGGGCTTTGCCATGAGGGCATGTAATTTTATCGTCCCCTTGCGCAAAGAGAAAGCTGAAACATGACCGACGAGGAAACTTGCGCTCACTTTGAGCACCTGCTCAACCTGGATTCGGACATTCTTCACGTCGTCTGGGACTTGGACGGTACGCTGGGGCGCCTGCCTGGGTGGGAGGGTGAGGCTCTGGACGAGTACGTCGAGCGATTGCCGCTCCTTCAAAAGCTCTTGGCCATTGTTCGGCTGCGCCGCGGCGGCGCCAACATCCTTTGCAGCCGCAACGCCTTGTTTTGCGACGACCACTACTCCTGGAGCGGGCAAGACTTCCGAGGGCTGGGAATGGACGCCGTGCTAAAATGCTACCGGTTCAATCGGGGGTCCAAGGTGCATGAAATGCAGCCCTTCGGCGGCCGCCGTTTCTTGATCGACGACCAAGCAGCCGAATGCGAGCGTGCCGCACAGGAAGGAGCGTGGGCCATGCAGGTGCACGCCCCCATTATGCAGGCGCTGGCAACCGGTGCCTACACTATTCACGCGCCCAAGGACTACCAAGCGCCTCTGGAACCGGTGTGGTGGTGAACCCCTTGTGACGGGAAGGCTCGGCGCTGAGCGCCTGTGACGCTCGCCTGTGACGCAAGCCCGTCTTGACCATCGTGAGGTCATACTGGGGATCTTCCGTTGCATTTGCCATGAACGACCTGGACCTCTTTCCCGAACTGAAAACTCACCTTGGCGCCGACACCACGCTTCTGCTGGCATTGACGGCCCAGCGGCAGGACGGGTTCCTCGCTTGGGAGTCGGCGCAAGAAGTCTGTCAAGCGCTCGATGCGTTGGAAGACTAGATCCTGCATAGCCCCACCGTTCCTGTCAGCCAGAGCGGCAGCGCGGGTGCGGACGTGCCGGACCATCCTTTGAGGACCCTCGTGGGGGTGCGCGCTGACCCAATGCCGGCTTCGCCCGGCTCCGACCTGTCGCTGACGGCGTCCAGCGGGGCATCCGCCGGCCACGGCTCCCACCCGAAGATTCCGCTTTGGAACGCAGTGAGCTTTCGCCATAAGCAACGGGATTGGCGTTTGCACCACCACAGGGCCGATGAACAGCGGCGACGAATGGAGGCCAAGGACGGCGAAAATCGGCTCAGGCAAGTCCTCGGGGTCGCCCTGTCCAAGCCCCGGACCACGCTGGCAACCCTGCTGGAGATGGCCATTGCGGAAATCGACCGATTGCAGGCCGAAGACCTCGAGCATCACCGTCAGGCCAGCTTGCTGTCGCATGCAGCCACAACGCCCTCCGTCGGCGCGATGGACCTGTAGGGACGCCCTGGCGCAAAGGCCTCTGTAGGAGTGCCACCCCCCCCCCAGCAACACCCGTGCCCCTCTGCTTGCCCCGCGCGGATCGGAGAGCGGCCATCATCACTTCAAGCCCTCATGGCCGCAGCCCCGAGCATGGTTCGCGCTGTCGTTGGCGTCGTGTCTTGCCTTACCGGATTGACGGTGGCGGTTGCGGGAGCCCGCCTCTGCTGGTGGGTCGGCATGGACACGCGGCGAACCGACCGCCGCACCGGGCCGGTGCCAGTCTCGTCTTCTGGAAGCAAAAGACAGCTGGTGCCCCACTACCCCCCTTTGGAACCTGACAACGCCCAAGCCCTCCCGTTCCTTCCCATCATTGGGTGATTAGCCTGAATTTGCTCTGCTTTGAATTGACCACGCAACTCGACCGCAGTCATTGTCCGCCGTCATTGCCAATCGGCGGCCACCACAGCCTGCAACGCCTGTCGCGACCGCGAGTTGCCCAGGAGAAGGCTGGGCAGGCAGTAGCGTGATCGCCAGAGGCCACCAAGGCACGCCAGCAGGCGCTTGCGGGTGGCCGCCGGCGAGCCTGCCGCCTTCGGCACGCCTTGCAGGTGCAGTTGCTGGTCTCGACGACGTTGGCGGCGGGCGCGTGCACGGACGTTGTTAGGGTTCCGGTAAGCGAAGTAGCTGGCGTCTTTCAGATGTTCAGACACCCAGACCCTTGGGCGCCGTATCCGAGCAGCTCCCGTGCTCGTCTGGGCGAGTTGGGGGGTCCGGTCTCGGATAGCTCCCCGGGCGGCCGGTCGCACGCGACAATCGCCGGTCTGTTGCAGCGCAAAGTAGGGTTCCATGGCCAGCAAAGGCGCCTGGTCGGCCTGTAAAGCAACATGCCGAGGATGAGGCGCAGCACTGACGGGTGGTTGTTCCCATCCGTCGTCGTCCGCGCCACCCATCCACGCGCTCTCCGCAGCACCCTGCTGCTGCGTCAACGAGCAGTCGGTAGACTCGGCGCTCTGTGTGGCTGCCATCAGGTCATCAAAAGCGTCGGTGTCTGACTCCATGTTGTAATAGGGTACCGGCAGGCAGTGCGGTGTCGCTTCGAGGAGCCGAACAGCGTACCCGCCAGTGCGTTCACGGAAGCGGAATGGGCTTTGGCGCGCCCCCTGTCGATCCTCAAGTGACGCGTTATGTACTGGCATTGAAGTTGCGTTTGCACGTCACTCTGTTGGCCAGGGGTCGGCCCCTTCAGCCGTACCAGTCTGGCCGGTCCAGCAAGAGCCGGGCAATGGCGTCATTCATGGCAGGAGCCCAGGTGACGGCGCGAACCGCGAGCTGGGGGCGAACGCTCAAGACTCTCCTCCATAGCTCGTCGGGCGCATTCTTCAAGTCGCGTGCGCCATGCCTTTGGCCAATGTAGACAGCCCCGCTGCGAAGCGTGCCCGCCCAGTCAGCCCCAGTCACGGACGAGCCGACAAGGGGGACGGCGCTGCCTGCGAGGACACGCGGTGGTGCCCGGACACGTTGCGGTCCATTCAAAAGCAGATGCTGTACCTGCTCGAAAGGCAGACGTCCGCGCAGACGCTCATCGTGTGCGATCCCATCGGCGGCATCGGGATGACAACCATGGCCATGAGCCTCGTGGCAGCGGGCCAGGCCCTGCGATGCCCTGGCAGCGTCCGGACGGGCCAGCAGCTGATGCAGTTTGTGGCTCCTCGAATGAGGGCTGTGCAACCCTGGGGTCCTGGCGGGCGCCCCATCATCTTCCTGGAGCTGGGCCAGGCCCCTGACGAGGCCTGGAGCAGCTGCCTTGCAGCGCTGGACGACGTCAAGCAGGGCCTTTTGTACCACCCGTCCTGCGACAAGCTGTTGTCGGGCCCTTTGGCGCTGGTTCTGGTCACGTGCCGTCGGTGGCCCTCCGACGACGTGCTGGCGCCGCGCAAGCACATCATGTACAACGTCCGAGCCCGGGCTGCCGCCGAACCCATGCTCCAGCGCCGCCATCTTCAGGGCCCCGTGGCGGCCACCCCGCCGCTGCGACCTCGGGGTGCAGCCGGCCCCCTGTCGTTGCGGATGCCTGACGCTGGCGGCATGCCTCTCCGGCCCGAAGCGAGCACCGCGTGGCTCAGCGAGAGCGCCGGAGGACCGGTGGACGATGGCTGCGTGAGCGTGGTGTCCTCAAGCGAATTCAACCCTTCGTGGTGAGAGCCTCTTTGCCAAGCGCGTCGGACCTTCGGACCGGGCTTGTCACACAGCCCGGTTTCAACGCACCCGGGCCTCTCTTCTCAAGGCTGGGGTCCGTGGGTACACAAGCCATGAATTTATCCGGTCCCACCGGTCAGCAGGGCTGGCCCGCTGCTGCAACAACAGTGAACCGACCCTGTCGGCTGTCTTGACGGGCCAGCCTGTCGTGTGGCCGAGCTTTGCAACGCGAGGGCTGAAGCCGCCGGCTCGGCTATTTGCACGCCTTTCGCTTGGCCGACTTGCGCTTCTTCTTCTTGGCCAGCGTCTTTGCGGGAGGAGTGCTGGGCTTGACGCCGGCGTCTGGCAACTGCACGTCCTTGAAGAGGCTGTGGAGGGACGCGTCGTCCTCCAGCGCCAGCATGATAAAGCGGGGGGTGATGCGCACCTTTTTGTGCTGGGCCGCTGTCTCGGCGCTGCCCAGTAGCAGGGCGATGACGAGCTCCTCGAGGACAGCTGCCAGGTAGACGGGGGCTTCGGCGCCGATCCGATCGGCAAAGTTGCCATCGCGGAGGATGCGATGGATCCGGCCAACAGGCATGGTGATGCCCGCGCGGCTGGAGCGTGATTGGCATTTGGGAGGCATTCTGCAAGGTCGACGCGAAAAGCTCCAAACGTTGAAAATGAGGCGCTGTCGGGCGCGCCCGAATGCGACGCGTCCGCCAGGCCGTCCCACGAAGATCGCCACTCCTGTCGATGAGCAAACAGGGGCAGGGCGACGGGGCGCTGCCATCCAAGCCAGCGGCCGCCGCTGCGCCCAACGCCCCTTTTGAGGGAGGAGTGCCTGGTCCACCGCCAGCAGCGGCAGCCGGCCGCCGGCATCCTGCATTTACAACAAGCGACTCGTAAGCATGCCG
>Ga0307983_1000117_pt1 | contig 42562 bp, 36 predicted proteins | sample OrgLakmetagen991_FD_201845 | JGI IMG/M metagenome (GOLD analysis project Ga0307983, IMG submission 201845) | Saline water microbial communities from Organic Lake, Antarctica - #991 | ecosystem: Environmental > Aquatic > Non-marine Saline and Alkaline > Saline | place: Antarctica: Organic Lake...
TGGAATAACTTACACTGCTTCTAACAACTCTGCAACATTTACCATCGTTGGTGGTAACACTGCAGGTTGTGACTCAGTGGTAACGTTAGACTTAACCATCAACAACTCCAACACAGGAGTGGATACGCAAGTAGCCTGTGATAGCTACACGTGGATTGATGGAATAACCTATACTTCCTCTAATAACTCTGCAACTTTCACTATCGCAAATGGCAATGTAGTAGGCTGTGATTCAATTATTACATTAAACCTGACAATTGATAGTCTTATTGCTGCTAATGCCGGAAATGATGAAACGATTTGTGAAATCGATGAAACTACATTATCAGCGAACGTTCCAACCGCTGGAATAGGAACTTGGAGTGTTGTATCTGGTTCAGGGAATTTTGATAACTTGAACAACCCGAATGCAACCGTTTCTGGCATGAGCCAAGGTGTGAATAGGTTCGTTTGGAGCCTAGCGAATGGTGTTTGTCCAATAAGCTCTGATACGGTAGAAATAACCAAAGCGAGCAACCCAATAGTCGATGCAGGAGAAGATCAAACAATTTTTAAAGATGATCGAGCAACACTAGAAGTAAGTTCTAATGTTGATAATGACCCTCAAGTGCAATACAGATGGGAGCCTGCTTTCTACTTATCATCAAACACCAATAAGATCACAGAAACGAATGCCTTTTTAGAAGAGACGACCGAATTTGAAGTTCAGGTAACATCTTCAGAAGGTTGTATAGGAAGAGATTCAATAATTATCAACTTGAACAGTATGCTTACTTTTTCTGGAGCATTTACACCAAATGGAGATGGTAAAAATGACCTTTGGTTAATTAAAAACTTGGGGGATCCAACTATCTCGACCCATAGGGTATCTATTTTTGATGGATTTGGATCAGAGGTTTTTAACTCTACAAACTTTCAAGGATGGGATGGTAGATTTAACGGAAATGATTTGCCTATAGCTTCTTATTACTACTCTGTAGAAGTGAGTTATAGCAATGGAGAAACTGGAGTAGAAACGGGAATAGTAACACTGTTAAGATAAATTACTGAAAAAATGAAAAAAGGAATAATCATAGGGTTTCTCATTTTAGCGACATTTCAAATGGGTGCTCAAACTATTGGTCAGTTTACGATGTGGAACCAAAATCACTTTATTGTTAATCCAGCGGCAGCAGGTAACTTAGACTACTTAGACGCGGCAATAGGGTACCGACGACAATGGGCCGGAGTGAAAGATGCACCAACAACTTTTTATGGAACAGCGCACACCGTTCTTAACAAAACAAAGAGAAGCCAAGTATCTTCATTGCGTGGAACAAGATCAACTATACAGCCACCTGCTGTTAAAAAGAAAACGAGAACACGACTCAAACATGCAGTGGGAGTTACCTTAAATACAAGTGAGTTTGGTGCATTTAAAAAATCTGAAATATCTGCAGCTTATGCGCTTCATTTGCCAATCACACGAGAAATTAGTTTGTCATTTGGATTGAGTGGTGGGCTAAATCACTTTGGATTTGACGAATCTAAGACCAGTGTTTTTGAATCTAATGATCCCGTTTACGAGTCTTACTTTATTGGACAAAATCAAAATCTTTTTAACGTGAATTCAGGAGTTTACTTATACTCCGATCGTTTTTTTGTTGGGTACTCAGCAAACCAACTGTTGCAAAATGAATTAGGAATTTCTGAGTCAACAACATCTGAAGATGTTGCCGCGATACCTCTTCACCATTTTGCAATGGCTGGGTACAACTTCGATGTGAGCAACGACGTTAGAATCACTCCTTCGGTTTTGGCAAAAAAGCTTGAAAACAACCCTCTGAGTTTAGATTTGAGCGCAACTCTAACGTATAGACAAGCAATGTATGTTGGATTAACATACAGAACTACAGACGCTCTTTCGATAATGGGAGGATTTCAATTTAATCATTTTTTAAGAGCAGGTTATGCTTACGATTATACCTTATCTGAATTAAGAGAAACGTCCAATGGCAGTCATGAAATATTTATTGGGTTCACCTTGTTTTAATTTACCACAACATGACTAAAGTGCTAAAAATAAATTTATTGGTTTTGTTTTCTCTTACTACTTTGTTAGTAAGAGCTCAAGTTTGGTTGCCAGTTTTTGATACGCCCACGCGCTTAGGTATACTGAGTACAGAGTCAGAGGAGATAGCTCCGGTTCCATTTTCAAGCGGACAAAAACTATACTTCGTAAGATCAATTCCGGAAGGAAACGCAAAAGATAGAAAATTTGGCCAAGAGATTTGGACGTCTGAAAGAATAGGAGGTAGTTGGTCCGCGCCACAAAATGTATTTAGCGAAGCCAACGATTTGGGTAATAATGGAGTAATAGGATCTTCTGCAGATGGGAATAAAATTTATGTATTTAATTCTTTACAGTCCAGAAGGAAGTTAGCACGGGGGATTGCTTTTGTGGAAAGGCAAGACGATGGCACATGGAGCGATTTAAAAAAACTAGATATTGATGGATTCGAAATAGGCGATGGGTATTACTCCTTTTATATAAACCAGTCTGAGGATGTCCTATTGATAAGCATGGCTCCAGATCAAAACACAATTAACGAAGATTTGTATGTGAGCGTTAAGAACGAACAAGGTAATTGGTCTGTAATTCAGAGTTTAGGGGAAAAAATAAACACACCTGGAGTAGAGTTAAGTCCTTTTATAACAGAAGACAAGAACGTGTTGTACTTCGCAAGTAATGGTCACGGAGGAGAAGGAGAGGTAGATATATTTGTTAGTTACCGATTAGGGGATGGATGGAAAGATTGGACAATGCCGAAAAACTTAGGACCTCAAATAAATTCAAAATCTTTTGACGGTTACTTTACAATCGGAAGTAACGAAGAGGTGTTTTTTGTGAGCGATAGAGACTCAGCAATGGGAGATATTTATTCAGCTAAACTTTTGGATGAACAAAAGATAAATGGGCAATTTTTATACAAAGGTTTGCCAACAGAAGATGTAACTCTTGAGGTTTACGATGTTTTAGGAAACTTAGTTGTAACGGTTGTAACAGATTCTTCAGGTAAATTTTCTTACCGCAAGCTGAAGGCAGATGAGGCATACTATTTAAAAGTATCTGAAAAGGACCTTTCTGAATATGCAGGGGCTGTATATTACGAGTTGGATCAGAACGGAAATAAATCAAACCGTAACGTTTTATCAAATTCTGGACTCTTTGTAAGTAGCAGAACACTTGACAATACAAATAGTGTGGCGGGTACATTCAAATATAAAGGCTTGCCATTAGAAAATTCGTATCTCTTGGTTTTAAACAACGAAGGAGATGTAGTTGATACTATTCTTACGGATGCAAATGGAAAGTTTGTATACAAAAAGTTAAATGTGGAAGGAGACTATACTTTTAAACCACTAGAAAACAATTATTCTGAAGATGTAATTGTGGATATAACTGATCCTAGCTTAGGGGTTAAAGGGAGTTTTACTTACAAGAGCTTACCATTACAAAACGAAGCACTTCTTGTATTAGATAATAATGGTGAAATCGTAGATACGATTTACACTGACAATAGCGGAAACTTCAGTTATACCAAATTGAATGCAGACAACAACTATTCGTTTAAACCATTATTGTTAGAGGATAACGAACCCGACTTTAATTATACACTAGAAGAACCGGACGAGTCAATTGTTGAAGGAACTATGGTTTATAAGAAGTTACCATTGATGAATACTCCACTCTTGGTGAAGGATAAAAGTGGGTTAATTGTAGACACCATTTATACTGATGCTTACGGGAAGTTTAATTTTAAGAAGCTAAAAGCAGATGAAGACTACTCTTTCGAAGCTATAAGTACAGGGACCGATTCAGATTTAGTAGATGTGCAACTTGCAGAAATAGAAGAAGAACAGGTCAAAGGCGCCTTTAAGTATAAGAGTTTACCGCTGCAAAATGAAGCTCTGGTTGTATTGGATGAGAATGGTTTTCCAATGGATACTATTTACACCGATGAAAACGGCTTATTTGAATACAAAAAACTCAAAGGAGACTTAAATTATACCGTGAAACTATTGAATGAAAAAGACATAGACGAAGATGATTTGATTATGGTTTTAAATACAGACGATACCGTTAAGGTAAAGCAAAAAGTTCAAGGGGTTTTTAAATACAAAAACCTGCCTTTACAAAATGAGGCGTTGATAGTTTTAGATGAGAATGGACTTGCTATTGACACTATTTATACAGATGAAACGGGGAAGTTTCAGTATGAAAAACTCAAAGGGGAATTAAATTATACGTTTAAGCCGCTAAACGAAAAAAGCTTTGACGCGGACGACTTGGTTTTACTAACGGACAACGTCGTAATGGAAGAAGATGTAACAATCAAGGAAGATCCAGAATCGGTTAGTCAGGAAGGCTACTCCTTATCAAATTCAATTTATTTCAACTTTAATGAAGTGTTTTTAACGAAGGGCGATTACGCTGCGTTGGATAAAATAATCGAGAATAAAGAAAAAATTAGGGAAGTTATACTGGAAGGACATACAGACAATTTAGGTTCAGAAGAGACTAACATGAAAGTTGCTAAATTGAGAATTGAGTCCGCAGCCAACTATCTAATAAAAAGAGGGTTAGATAAAAACATTATAAAAAGGATTCCTTTTGGGGAGAGAAAGCCTATTGAAGATAATTCAACGAAAGAAGGACGAGCTAAAAATAGAAGAGTAGTTTCCTTCTGCAACTAACATTAATTTGTTAAGGACTATTGGTATATATACTTATAATATGAAAGAATCGGTTAATTTTACTTTTCAAAGCTAAAGCCATGAAAAACTTATATACTTTACTTCTGGGATTTTTTTTAATTGCAGGAAACACATCGTTTGCGCAATTAATTTTACCACAATTTAATCCTGTTGAAAAACAAGAAATTAGCAGTAAAGAAGAAGATAGTAGTCCGTTAACATATAATGATGGAAATGGTATTTATTACAACCGAAGCTACACAGAAAAAGACGGTGAAACAACTATCGTAACGGGCCAAGATGTTTGGTTTGTAGAGAAAGGCAAGAAAGGATGGGGAAAACCTCTTAGACTTTTACGAGAAGACGATTTAGCTGGCGAAAATTTAATTGTAGGAACAAACAAAACAGGTTCACGAATCTATGTTTTTAATGCCGAATCTGTGGGAGACTCGCTTTACAGAAGACTATATTATTTGGATAAAGCAGAGGAGAAATACAAATGGTCTGAACCAACAGAAGTAATCATTCCGGGTCTAAAATATGGCAATGATTTCATTCATTTTTATATAAACCCCGAAGAAACAGCGATACTTGTAAGTAAGCCACCTAAAGGTAGAAGCAATGACGAAGATTTGTTTGTTAGCTTAAAAGACGAGCAAGGGAACTGGGGACCAATCATTGATTTAGGAAAAACCATTAACACGAGTAGGTTTGAATTAGGTTCATTTTTAACAAATGATCTTAAAACCATTTACTTCTCTTCAGAAGGTCATGGGGGCTTTGGTGGCGCAGATATCTTTGTCAGTATGCGATTAGATGATTCTTGGCAAAACTGGACAAAGCCATTGAACTTAGGAGAACCTATTAACTCTATGGATTACGATGCATTTTTTATCATGGCGAACGCCAACGAAGTATATTTCACTTCAGACCGAGGTGACATACACAGCAATATTTATAAAGGTTCCGTCACAGGAGAAGTCGTTTTAGCCCAAACAGACTCTTTAAAAGCCTTATTTATTCACAAAGGAAAACCTGCAGTAGGCATTACTTTCAACATTAATGATGGTGAAGGAAATTTAATTTCAAAGGTAATAACGGATGACAAAGGAGTCTTTCAGTTTGAAAAGTTAAAAGGAGAAGAGGACTTTGTGGTAACCATTGATGGAGAAGACTCTGATTTTGTGGGTAGTAGAATTTACTTTTTAGATGAAGAGAATAATAAATCAGACCGTTATGTTTACACAAAAAGTGGACTTTTCGTGAAATCTAAAGACTTGGGTTCCTCTGAAGTGGTTCAGGGTAAGTTTACTTATAACTCATTACCGTCAATAAATACTGCATTGGTTGTTTTAGATGAAAACGGCTTTCCTTTAGATACTATTTACACAGATGAAAACGGAAACTTCACTTATACGGTATTAAACTTAGAAACAGGCTTTTCCTTGGTTCCTTTGAACATGACGGACGATGATTTCATAAATGCGGATATATACTTAGTAGATAAAGAAGGGAATAAATTAGAAACCCTAAGACCTAGAAAGTTTCATTCACTTCTTATCGAAGATGTTGAATTAGTAGATGATAATGAGATGCCTAGCACACCAACTAACGAAGGTGTATTTGTGTATAAATCTATTCCCGCCCTGAACACAGGCCTAGTTGTAAAAGATCATAACGGAGTACCATTGGATACCATGTATACAGACGACAAGGGAAAGTTTAATTACTCATTTCTTAATTTGGTAGATGGGTTTTCTTTAACCCCGCTAGATATGTCCGAAGATGAGTTTGTTAATGTTGATATTTATTTGACAGATAAGCAAGGTAGGAGATTAATATCACTAAGTCCAGACGAGTTGTATATTTTAGAATTGAATGGTGAAGAAGTTGCATTAGTAGAATACAACCCAAACGAGAAACCATCTGGGATCGACGTAGAAAATGTTGAAGGGGCAGGACTAGAAATATCTGCGTGGAAAAGGGGTACGGCCGAAAGTAAAACGATTTACTTTGAATTTCAAGAGGCGGAATTGAAAAAGAGCGAACGAAATAAACTAAGCGTTCCAGCAAGCATAGTAAAGCTAGACCCAAGTAGAAAAATAATTCTTACGGGACATACGGATAGTATAGGGGAAGAGGCTGTAAACTATTCTGTCGGACTCGCTAGGGCTTCGTCAGTGCGAGATTATCTAATATCTCAAGGTGTTGCAAGTAGTAGAATAGATATACTCTCTAAAGGTGAGAAGAATCCATCGGCAGACAACTCCACAGCAGCAGGAAGGGTTCAAAATAGGAGGGTAGAAATAAAGGTGAAATAAGCTTATTGTGCGGGGTGTTATTTTTTAAAGCTTCGTTCGTATAGAGTAATCCAATCTTTCACTTTCATTTTCTGAATGAGTTCGGCGATTAAGTCAAATGGAATGTCTGTCATTCTCTTAAAACGTATGCAGCTTTTTCCCATGTCTAATTTGTATTTAGAATGCTTGGGATAATTGTCTATAAACCAATCGTGAAGGCCTTTATCAGCATATAATCCCATATGGTATAGCGCGATAAAGCCTTTTTGGTTAGCCACATTTAAAAAGGGAAGTGGGGATTTTGGTTTACAGTGATATCCACCAGGATAAATGGAGTAAGGGACAACCCAACCTGGCATGTTGTAGATGATACAGCTTTCAAAACCTTCCCGTATGTTGTCCTCAATAGTTTGCACTAATTTGGAAAAAGCGTCTTTTCTTTCTTCAGGAAGAGTTGCTAAGTAATTCTTAAAAAAAGTGTTGGTTGACAAGGGGGAAAGCTTTGCATGAAGTATTAAAGCTAATAAAAATTAGAGCAGCAAGGCCAAAATGGTAAAAAATACGAATTGAGCTAGGTATAAATTCGATGAAAATGCAAAGTTCCCTTTCAGTTTTAAGGAGTGAAAAAGAAAGTGCATCAGCGCTCCAAGTATAAACCAACTAAAGTAATTTTCAAATGGGGCGGGTCCCGTAAACTCCCAAAAATCGAATGCAGGAGCAAGTATTTCCATGGGTAGGTCTAATAAAACCATTAATGCACCACCAAATAGGGATTTGATCCAAATAGAGGTAAAGAACCGATTGGCAATCGCCGCACCGCAAAACACTAGAACGGCCCAATTGCAGCCTATTAGCAGTGGCACTTCCATGAACTTAATGCCCAAGTTGCTTCCGTAAGCATATTCCCCAAAAGGAAAGCCTGTTGCAACACCAACGATTTCTGCCGCCATGCCAAGGGCGAATAAAACGAAAAGGGCTAGAATAGATTTAGCAGTTTTAATGGGAAAAACCCAAACCAATAAAAGTACCTGTACGATGAGGTTTAAAGGTGTTTTCTCTATGAACCAATCGTTAAAGCCAAATAATATTCCAACAACAGCACTCACTTGAAAAAGCCACAGAATACCAATGGCGTAGTGCTCTTTTAGGATCAGTATTTGTTCCGGTAAATAACTAGGTTTTTCAATCATGCGTCTGCTATTAAGTCAGCAACAATTTGGCCTGATTTTAAACACAACGGAATACCTCCACCTGGATGCACAGAGCCACCACAAAAATATAAGCCTTTAATTTGATTGGAAAAATTAGGGTGACGTAAAAAAGCAGAAAACTTGGAATTGCTTGCACTTCCATAAAGTGAACCTTGATGTGAGCTCGTTTTTACTTCAATTTTAATAGGGTCTAAAACGTCTTCCGTTTCAATTAGCTCCTTTAAGTACACGTTTAAATTGCGATTGAGTTTTTGAATTACTTCACTTCGTGCTTGTGTAACAATTTGCTCCCAATCTTGACCGTTGTTGGTGGGCACATTGATCATCACAAACCAATTTTCACAACCCTCTGGCGCATCAGTGGAATCAGCTTTACTGCTTATGTTGAGGTAAACTGTTGGGTCGCTTGAAAGCTTCTTTTCCTTAAAAATCGCATCAAATTCCTTTTCATAATCTTCAGTGAAAAAGATGTTATGTAAATCCAATGCAGGAAAGGGCTTTTTAATGCCCCAATAAAAAATAATGGCGGAACTAGACTTTTCTTGCTCTAGTGTTTTTTTTGGTGCCTTTAGTTTTGGTAAAAGGGAGGTATACGTGTAATAGGCGTCAATTCCAGAAACAACAATGTCAGCGATGTAGCTTTGATACTCTGTTGTTACACCGGTTATTTTCTGATTTGTATAGTCTATGGAACTAGCCTTTTCGTTAAAATGAAACTCTATTCCATTTCGCTCGCCGAGTTGCTGCAAACTTTCAACAATGTTTCGCATTCCGCCTTTTGGATAAAACGTTCCAAACTGCATTTCCAAGGTAGGAATCATGGACATGATTCCAGGGGTTTTATACGGCGAAGACCCGTTGTAGGTGGCAAATCGATTAAAAAATTGAATGAGTTTCGGGTTGGAGAAACTCGCCTCATTTACTCCATTTAATGTGTTAGAAATATCTAGCGCACCCATGTGCAAAACAGCTTTTGCCGCTTTCGTGGAGGTAAATGTGCTCAACTTATGCAATGACTTTTCTAGAAAAAGCGATGCGGTCAAGTCATATTTTAGCGCACTTTTTGCTAAATAATCAGCAATTTTTTCTTTTGGTTCTTTGAAGGTTTTTGATGCTTCTAAACAAAAGGTTTCTAAATTGGCACTAGAGGAAAAGCGAGTTCCATCTTCCCAAAAATAATTACAAACTGTTGATTGCTTTTGGTAATTAAAGCTCTCTCTTGGCTTTTCGCCAAATAACTCAAACAGTTCATCTACAAAGTGTGGCATGGTGAAAAGAGACGGGCCTGTGTCCCAGCGATAACCCTTGCTGTGCAGTACTCCTAGCTTTCCACCAACCTGAGCGCTAGCTTCTATCACTTTCACTGCATGCCCCTTTGCTCTCAAACGCAAGGCCGAAGCTAAACTTCCAATTCCTGAACCAATAACAATTACTTGCGACACACTCTACTTTTCTAACGCTTCTATCTTTTTCAAAATTACGTCCGCTTCTGCTTGTTTTGCATCACTAGCTGTTCTATTTGACTTCGACAAGTCAAAAGACTCTTTTAAAAGCTTTTTGTACTGCTCTTGTAGTTTTTCTTTTTCTGTTTTCTTTTTGAATAATCCGAACATGGTTTTTCTTTTTAGAACAGACAATTAGAAAATAGGTTTATGAATTGGAACGCAATTCTACACAGTTCATCAATCGGACGAGTTTTCTAACAAATCTTGCACTTTTTTGTCGAGAACGAATTTAACTCCAAATGAAATCAAAGATGCTTGTAAACCGGTATTTCTTTCGTAGTAGCTATACTTTAAATCGATACTTTTTAAGCCGAATTTCCAAATGTGCTTTTTAGTAAAAACATCCGTGTAACTGAGCCCAAAACTGTATTGAGTAGCATTGTATTTTGACAAATCAAAATCGGAAGTATAGAATTCACTTACAGATAAATGCTGTGCGTAAGGAGCAAAATAGGTTGCGGCACTTTGATTGTAATATCGGAAGCCTGGGTAAAGGGTAAACCCTCCACCAATCTTGATGGGTACATCAATACTTGCAGTATGTGAGGAAACGCCCCAATCATCGTTATAAAACCTATAGTACGTTTTAAGTACAATATGTTCGTTAACGTAATAGTTTAATCGACCACCCAAAGCTGTTTTAAAACGAGAATTGGGCAGCCTTTCAATGTCGTCGGCTAATCTAAAGTTTTCAATAAAGGAGCTATCAACATCTGAAAAGTAGACCCTTTGAAACGGAGTAGACAATAAGCCTTGTTGGTACACGAGGTCTACTAATAAAGCTCCTTGCATTCTTTTAGAAAGGATTTGAATAAAGTTTAAACCTACGGAGTAAGAGTTTCTTCCTTTGTTAGTAAACGTCTCGAAGGTAGGAGAATATCTAGCTCCTGCAATATTTTTATTGTATAAAGCAGTAACTCCTTGACTGTTTCTGTTATCGCTAAATGGACGTAATTCGCTGGGATAAATGGTGGTCCAGCTATCTATGAAAACGTTTGCATTGGCGGTCAATTCAGTGTTCTTTTTATTGAAGAGCCGCGTGTAGGTGCCACCTATTCCTGCCGAAAAATAATCGTACTCTGAGGCGATGGATGCTTTAGCGCTCCAAACTTTGTTACGATCGTCAGAGCTGTGGCTGTAACCTACGTTTACATTCACCCAGGTGTCTGCACCAGATGCTCCAGAAGTAGCTTGAAAAGGATCTGCCGCAACAGTTCCATCAAATGGATTCACATTCGATGAGGAAGCGGACGTGTATGCGGAAACCGCCGCGTCTATAGTAAAAACATCATCTTCGTTGAGTGGAACTGCAATAACAATGGTAGGAACCGCATCGGTTAGTTCTTCAGTTCCTGTTCCTCCGCTTACAGCAGCGTTATTGCCGTCTTGCGAATAATAGGAAAACATGAAATCTATTTCTGCTGATTCTAGCACCCGTTTTTTATACACCTTGGTGGAGTCATATTGGGCGAACGAAAATTGAACCATTAGCAAACATGCTAAAAAGAGTGGAATTTTTTTCATAAGTAAATACGTATTTAGTTGCAACCGCAACCCCCGCCTGTTTTGCCACCATTGGCTCCAGATGCCGCTTCCCGGTATCCTTGGAAATTAGTCTCAAAACGATCTATTTTTCTACTAGACAATTCCATGTCTGGGTCGTTGAGGTTTACTCTTTCGTATCCCTTCACAACAGTGCACGAGGAAAGACAGGTAATTATTACCCCTAATAAGATTATTGCTTTTTTCACTTCGATTGAATTTTAATGTTTTTGGTTTGGTGTAGCATGCCTTTTTCGTCAACAATGATGCACTCTACTCCGGGTATTTGCCCTATTCTGTTTAATCCTGTTTCTATTCCCATAACAAAAACAGAGGTCGCTAACGCATCTGCTAATTCTGCTTTCGCTGCAAAAATGGTGACACTCAATATGCCTGTTGCAGGATAGCCAGTTCTTGGATCTATAATGTGAGAATATAACACACCGTCAAAAACGATGTATTTTTCGTAGTTACCGGAAGTAACAACGGCTTGGTTGGTAATAGGTAACAAGCCGAAAGCTTTCGTTTTTTCCAATGGGTTAGTAATTGCTACTTGCCAATCCTTTCCATCCGGCTGTTTACCCCAAGCGTTCATGTCGCCAGATGCATTAATAATACCTGCAACAACTCCTTTCGCTTCTAGTAGTTGTTTGGCTTTGTCAGCAGCATACCCTTTGCCAATTCCTCCAAACCCTATTTTCATGCCTTTTTTCTTCAGAAATACAGTTGAAGAATCGCGATTAATTTCAATGTTTCTAAAGTCTATGAGCTCAACTGATTTTTGAATGGCTGTTTCAGTTGGTTTTTTTAGCATGGATCCGTCAAATTTCCAAACTTGATCCATCGAAGCATAAGTAATGTCGAATGCACCGTCTGTTAGTTTAGAAATGGCAATGCTTCTTTCGATAAGCTGCAGTAGTTCGGAAGATACACGAACCGGCTGTATGCCTGCATTTCGATTAATGATTGATGTTTCTGAATCGACTTTCCATGAAGAAATTAGACGTTCAATTCTGACCATCTCGGCTTCTGCTAAAGCAATGTAATCGTTTGCTTGACTTTGAGAGTTGGCAACTACCGTAACCTCAAAGTTACAGCCCATTAAAAATAGCTTCTTTTTAAAAATGTCGTTTGCTTCTGCCCTAAAGGAGAGCAATAGCAGAGCGAAAAGGAGCAATCTTGAATGCATTAAAAGCGATCTATTTTTTCAAAATAAGCAGAAACGGGTATTTTTTCATAGCCCAGCTTTCCAAGAACATTTCCTGCAGCATCTAGCACAACAACATGAGGAAAGAATCCTTGCTGGTTATACTTTTCAGCCAAGGCATCATTTTTTTTCTGTTGCGCTTCAGGTAACTTGTTTGCTTTCCTTTTTGGAAAGTCGGCCTGCAACATCACATAGTTCTCGGTGGCATGCTTTTTAAACTCCTCGGTACTCCAAATTTCTTTATCCAACTTCATACAAGGGGCACACCAGTCAGAGCCTTGAAACACTAATACTATTTTTTTACTTTCTTTTTCAGCGATTATCTTAGCTTCCTCAAAATCTGTTAACCAAGTTTGGGAGAACCCGAAGAAGCTCAGCAGCAGAAATGCTCCGGAGCAGATAATTTTTTTCATGGAGATTGGTTTTAGTGAGGTAAATGTAGAATCTTTTTTTATTTCATTTCATGATAAAAGTCACCTAAAAGAGAACGTTTATTGTTGTTTATAAATAGTAGTATGAGGAAATAGAATAGTCATTCTAATAATTACTAATTTCGCTCATCTAAGCGAGACTAAAACGTCTTGATAAATGTTATTTTACTAAAAGCATGGCACGAAAAAAGCAATTTGATAAAGAGAAAGTATTAGACAAAGCGATGAAGCTCTTTTGGGAAAAGGGATACAATGCCACCTCTATGGAAGACTTAGTTTCTACTCTCGGGATTAACCGAGCCAGCATGTACAATACATTTGGGTCTAAATACGATTTGTTTGAGCAGTCTTTAGACAAGTATAACGCAACCAACTCCGCGCGGATTGCTGACTTTCTTTATTATCAGCTGAATGTTAGAAAAGGCTTGCAATTGTTATTTGAAAACTTAATTACAGAGGCACTATCAGGCGGCACTTCAAAAGGTTGTTTTATGATAAACACAACTACAGAGTTGGCGAATACAAACCCGGTCTTAGATCAAAAGTTGCAGGCTAGCAGACTTAGTTTAGAAACCGTTTTTTACAACTATTTAAAATACGGAGTAGATAATGGTCAAATTTCTCCTTACAAGGACATAAAGACCATTGCTGCATATCTATTCACCATACAAAGTGGTTTACATGTTAATTCTAAAATAAACTCTTCTAAAGAGGAGTTGGGAAAAATAGTTACAGCGGCGTTGAGTATTCTGGATTAGAAAAGAGGGTCGCTACAATTCTTTAGACCTTTGGTGTTGCCAATTTATCACTTCAGTTCTTCCTCCAAAAACTTCAAGCATACCTGCTCAATATCAGAAAATTCACCGTCAGAATTAAATATATCGATTAAGGCACCTTTTACTCGTTCCTGAAAATCCTGCTCACCGACGAATTGAGGCTTTAAGTCTTTTAAAAACGGAATGTGCTGATCTGAACTATGCGTCTCGTAAACATCGCTCATTTTCATAAAACTTTCATCTCCGTAAAAGTGCACAATGTGTTCTATTTCGTTGGACTTGTATTCATCGTCCGCATTGGCAGCTAAGATTAGCAAGTAGGTCAGAAAATCGTTGAATGTATAGTCGGTATTACTCATGGTTTATTTTTTCAGGAAAGATAAAGAATATTTAAAATTGATACACGAAAAAAACAAATGAATGGTTTGACCATTTGATAAGTTGCAAAGTGGCACCTAGAAGATATAATGTTTTCTTTTTTAGTACCTATTCCTGTAAAGCTCAGTCCAGAAAACTCTAAATTTCTCACTCCACACTCCTCACTTCCCCTCTACAAACTACCAGTTCTCCCTCCATCTACTGGAACGTTAATTCCATTGATGTAACTTGCCGCCGGAGAAGCTAAAAAAGCTGCCGCTGCAGCAACTTCGTGTGGCTCAGCAACGCGTTTCATCGGAACTGCATTGTCGAATTGCGCTTCAATTTCTTGGATGCTTTTACCAGTTTTCGCAGCTTTACTTTCTATAATAGAACTCAACCGTTCAGTTGCAGTAGCTCCTGGTAAAACATTATTAACAGTAATGCCATGAACGCCTAATTCGTTCGCCATGGTTTTAGCCCAGTTGCCAACTGCTCCTCGCACGGTGTTTGAAACACCCAAACCGGTCAATGGAATTTTTACAGAAGTAGAAATAATGTTGATAATTCTGCCGTATCCGGAATCAATCATGCCTTGTTTAACTCCTTGTACTAAGGTATGATTACATAATAAATGCATCGCAAATGCAGCTGTAAATTCTTCAATTTTAGCATCAATAATTGGTCCTGCTGGAGGACCTCCGGTATTGTTAATCAAAATGTGAATGGGATTTTGAATGGATTCCACAGCAGTTTTAACAGAAGAAACATCAGAAAAATCAGCAACAACGTAACTGTGTTTTTGACCTTTGGAGTCATTCATTTCTGAAACGGCAACTTTTAGCTTCTCCTCATTACGAGCCATTAAATAAAGGGTAGCTCCCATTTCTGCCAATTCCTTGGCAATTGCTTTTCCTATTCCTGCTGTACTTCCGCAAACCAATGCGTTCTTTCCTGTTAAATCTAAGTTCATAGTGTTTCCAATTGAAAACCGAAATTAACTAATTCAATTTTTACAGTAAAAATTCCTTATTCGTAATTAAAAATTAATGGATTCGTAATTGAGATTTCCTACTTTAGTAGAATTCAAAAAAATAAGCGATATGGCCATAAGACCTCCTTTCAACTTCCAAAAATGGATTGACGAACACCGACATTTATTAAAACCACCAGTTGGGAACAAAGTAGTTTATGAGGATGCTGACTTTATTGTGATGGTAGTTGGTGGGCCGAATGCTCGTAAAGATTATCACTACAATGAAGGGGAAGAATTTTTTTACCAATTGGAAGGGGAGATAACAGTAAAAATCCAAGAAGATGGGCAAGCGAAGTCCATGGATTTAAAGGCAGGAGATATTTACTTGCACCCTGCAAAGGTTCCCCATTCGCCAATTCGAAAAGAAGGATCCATCGGTTTGGTAATTGAAACCAAGCGAAAAGAAGGAGAAAAAGACGGTCTACTTTGGTTCTGTGATAATTGCAATAACAAATTATACGACGAATACTTCGTTTTAAATAGTATTGAAAAGGACTTTATCCCAGTGTTCAAAAAGTTTTACGGTTCTGAGGAAATGAGAACGTGCAACAAGTGCGGCACTGTTATGGAAGTTGACGAACGATTTGTTTAACAGCCCGATGCGAATTAACGGACACGGACATATACTCCCAGAACCTTCACAGATTCCTAAATTCATGAAAGATAAAAAGCTTTTTTGGATTGACGACGACAAGAAATTCATGAGGCAAGGCGATTGGTCACGCCCCATTACAGATGCTAGCTTTTTTATTAAAGAGAAGTTAGCGTGGATGGAACGTTACAAAATAGATCACGCCGTAATGCTCTGCCTTTCTCAACTGTATTGCAACGGGTGGGAAAAACAAGACTGTGCCGATGGCATCCGTTTTCAAAACGATTATAACGCCTCTATTCAAGCGGATTATCCGGATAAATTTACCTGCGGCTTTGTGGTTCAACCATTATATATGGACCAAGCGTTAGAGGAAATTGAAAGGTGTGTGAATGAACTGAACCTCACTCTACTTTGTCTACCGACCCACTTTTTAAACGCCAAAGGAGAATGGCTTTCTGTAGCGGAAGCTGAGGTAGATCCCATTTACGAATTAGCGAACAAGTATAATTTGGCCATTCAAATTCATCCGTATGATGGAGAAAAAATGATTGCCCTTAAAGACCAATATTGGAGGTTTCATTTGGTATGGATGATGGCGCAGTGTGCAGATTCTCTGCATTTATTTACGTTGAGAGATTTGCCGAATAAGTTTCCGAATATCAGAACAAGTTTTGCACACGGAGGAATGTTGGGAGTTGCTAATTATGGTAGAAGGGTCCAAGGTTTTGATGGGCGACCGGATATCTTTAAAGGACTAGAAGACCCAAGGACAACTCTCGGGCACAAGAATTTATTTTACGACACCTTAGTTCATGATTCTTTCACCTTAGAGTTACTCAAAAAAAGAGTGGGAACGAGCCAAATAATTATGGGTTTAGATGATCCATACCCATTGGGTGAAATGGAAGGCGTCGGAACTTCCTATCCGGGAAGAGTAGTGAAATACGCTATCGAAACAGGAATATTAACAGAACAGGAAGGGAAGGAAATATGGCATAAAAATGTGTTAGCTTGGTTGGGAAAGGATATTGGCAAGGTTATCAAATAAAATCTATATAAGTCTGTTTAATAAGGGTTTAAAGATAGATAAAAGTCTTCGAGAATATTATTGAGGAGGAATTGTCGGAGTCTGAAATTAAACATCAGCGCGGGAATTCTGTTAATAAAGGAAAAACCGATGACGGAAGAAAAGAAAAAACACATAGCGAATAGACAACCAGATAATGCCTTAAATAGTGGTCTTCGTTTCGATGAGGAGTTGAAAGCACAAAAAGCGGCTGAAGCGGCCAAAAAGAAAAAACTAGAAGAAGAAAAAAATAAGAAGGGGTTATCCGGAAATCAAGACTAAATCCATTCTCCACCCTTTTTCGTCAACTCGCTGTCCACGTTTCCTGTGTGCTCCGTTTGCTTGGGTTCAAAAAGCAAGATCCAACATTCTTCTGCAGCAAAAGGTTTGTGTTCTATTCCTTTCGGGACAATATAAATTTCACCTTCCTGTAAAGTGATTTGTTCTTCGCGTAAATAAATTACGAACTCTCCTTTAATCACCATAAAAAGCTCATCCTCTTCGGCATGATCGTGCCAAACAAACTCTCCTTTCACTTTTGCTATTTTAACTTGCTGGCCATTCAATTCGCCAATAATTTTGGGTGTCCAGTGTTCTTGAAATAAGCTAAATTTTTCTGCTAGGTTGACTTTTTTCATTGGTCTCGCGTGTGATCTTATTGATAATTTACCGAGTGCTTTGAAGATTAAACCATAAAGGCTCAAAGCACACAAAGATATTATTTAAATAAGGTTGTATTGTTCGTGAAAGTAAAAATTGCCGGCTTGTGAACTTAGTGTTCTTGGTGGTTAAAAGGTTAAACCACAAAGGCTCAAAGCACACAAAGGGATTATTTAAATAAGGTTGTATTGTTCTTAAAAGTAAAATTACCGCTTTGTGAACTTAGTGTTCTTGGTGGTCAAAAAGGTCAAACCATAAAGGCTCAAAGAACACAAAGATATTATTTAAATAAGGTTGTATTGTTCGTGAAAGTAAAAATTGCTGCTTTGTGAATTTAGTGTTCTTAGTGGTTAAAAGGACAAACCACAAAGGCTCAAAGCACACAAAGAGATTATTTAAACAAGGTTGTATTGTTGTTAAAAGTAAAGTTGTTGCTTTGCGAACTTAGTGTTCTTGGTAGTTAAAAAGTTAAACGACAAAGGCTCAAAGCGAGAAAAGTATTAAGCTTCAAAATCAATCATCAACTCTCTCACTATTTCATCAGACTGAAATAAGTACTCTTGTCTTATTCGCAAAAAATTAATGGACATATCAATTAATGACTTATTTACAACTTCTCTTTTAGTTTGAAAGTGTCGAACGATAAAATCAGAAAAATGTGCTTCCAAAAATTTAACATCAATGCCTCTTTTTGTTCTTAGTGACGTAATAAGTAATTCGTGATAGCGATCAATTTCGGTAAGTTCCTCTTTTTCAAAATAGTTTGTTTTATTTTGAATTGCTTTTAGATACAAAGAATTATTTCGCACATTCCACTGTCGTGAGGCGCCATCGAAGGAATGAGCAGAAGGACCAATGCCTAAGTACTTTTTGCCTTGCCAATAAGAAGTGTTGTGCTTGGAATAGCTTTCATTTTTACAATAATTTGACAGTTCGTATTGCTCAAACCCTTGCTGCCGAATGGTGTTTTGAAGCATTAAATATTGGGTGTGGTTTTTTTCATCGTCAACGTCTTCAACCTTACCCTTAGCAACATTATGTGCTAATGCCGTTTTCTCTTCTACCGTCAGAGAGTAGGCGGATAGATGATTTAAGTCCAAATCAAAAAAGGTGTCTAAATTTTTCTGCCACATTTCATTCGTCGTGGTTTGGCTACCAAAAATTAAATCAATGGAGAGGTTATCAAAACCAACCATTTTAGCATTTTGAATACTCTCCAGAGCTTCTGTTGCATTGTGAGCTCGATTCATGAAGCGCAAATCTTCTTCAAAAAACGACTGCACCCCAATGCTCAAACGGTTAATTGGTGTTTGTTTTAGTTCCTTTAGCTTTTCTTTAGTTAAGTCGTCAGGGTTAGCCTCAAGCGTGATTTCAGCATTTTCGGAAACGTTGTAGTTATGAAGAACAGCATGGAAGATGGATTGGAGTTCTACTTCATTTAACAAACTTGGCGTGCCGCCTCCTATATAAATGGTTTCAACTAATTCCTTACCAATGTAGTTTGAACGCAATTCCAGTTCTTTTTCTATCGCTGAAAGAACAAATTTCTTGTTCGTTAACTTGGTTGAAAAGTGAAAGTCGCAATAGCTGCAAGCTTGCTTACAAAAAGGAATATGAATGTATATTCCTGCCATTTTGCATGTTTTTGTTGAGTACAATTCTAAACGTAGTCCCTTGGCCAACCTCAGAGCTTTTTACAAAAACTTTCCCCGAATGGTAGTTTTCGATAATTCGTTTCGTTAACGATAGGCCTAGTCCCCAGCCTCTTTGTTTGGTGGTAAAGCCCGGCTCAAATACAGTTTTACGTTGGCCTTTTGGAATGCCTTTTCCATTATCAGAGATATCTATGTACACAAACTGGGATTGGTCTACAATATTAATGTCAATGCTTCCATCTCCGCCAATCGCATCTACCCCATTTTTGATGATATTTTCCAATACCCATTCTAATAAAGGGACATTCATACTTGCTATTATTTCTCCATCCGCACCATTTTGAGAGAACTTTACATTCTTAGAAAGTCTTGTTTTTAGGTAGGAAATAGTGTTACCAACCACCAGGTTTACATCGTGTTGCTCTAGGTTAGGTTTAGACCCAATTTTGGAAAAACGCTCCGTAACCGTCTCCAGCCTACCAATGTCTTGACTTAGCTCTTTAATCGTTTCTTCTTCTATGCCTTTAGCCCTAAGAACTTCAACCCATGCCAATAACGACGAAAGGGGTGTGCCCAACTGATGCGCTGTCTCTTTTGCCATTCCAACCCAAACTTGGTTTTGTTCCGATTTTCGAGCAGTACTAAAAAGATAGTAAGCGAAAATTAAAAACAATCCAATCACGCTTAATTGTATGAAAGGGTAATACTTCAATTTAATTAAAAGCGGACTGTCCGCATAATAAATATAGTTTGTGTCATACTCATTTAAATGAATTTCAAGCGGCTCGTTTGCCTCTTTCATTTCTGCAATTTTTCCATTTACAAAGGTGGAGTATTGCATACTTGTTGAGTCTAAATTTCCAAAGTCCAACACGCTGTCATTTTCCGTCGCATAAATTACCGGAGCTGAAGCTGAGTTAGAGGTAATGTCTTTGTTAAAAGATTCGATTTGATCTTCTAAAACCTCTCTTAACTCAACGAAAACGCTAGACTCCCCATAGAACATATAGTTAAAGGCATTTTCGGTATAGTTTATTTTGATGCGGTTACCTTTTTCCTTCATCTCTCGAAGTAGGCGGCTCATCTTTAACGAATCTTTGGTCGTTTCTTCCGGTATGTTTGTACTTGTAGTTATCCTGCCTTCACTAGTGGTTTGAATAATGGGGATGGTCTTATTGCTTGTAATTATTTCGAAAGTAAGGGTTGGATCAATATCTAAATCGGGTTTCCCTGCCTCTTCAGTAGCCATCGCCCAAATCTTAACTCTTTTGGTTTCTTCCTTGCGAATTTTCTCGAATAAATCTTGGGTATAGTTTACAAGTTCTGCCTTACGTTGAATGGCTTTTGCCCAAGATCTGGCTTTCATTTGCTCTTCTTGAGCAATCTGACTAACCAAAACATTGGTGTACCATAACGACACAAATACAATGATGGCTGCAATTGCTGCCAAAATAAGTTTCCAACGCTGCTTTTTTGAATATATGTTCAAAATCTTCCCTAGTTTCCTTTAAGACGAATGTGGTGAGTTGATAGTTGCTAAAATACCTTTAATTTTCAATGGGCGCAACGAATTCCTCTTCGTTCGGTTTTGCAATTTTATCTAAAAACTTTCCAAATTTTGTTTTCTTTTCTGTCTCATTCTCAGACTGCTTTGTTGTTGCTTTGTTTGGAACAGTATTACTCGGTACTTTTTTATTAATCAAAGAGGAATCGACTTCGACTTGAAAAGGACTTTGTTTGCGTCTTTTTTCTGGTAAAGTCTTCACATTTGGATCATTTTTATACGCACCAAACTCTTCCTTTAGTAAAGATTTGATGGTTGTCTTTTCTGTTGTAAACTTTGACTTGATATTCTCTTTTAATTCTTTTGTATCGTATGCTACTTGAACGTTTTCAATGTTGCCAGTCATTTTAAGGTACAATTTGGACTGCTTTTGTAATCCGTCATTTTCCACGTATCCAAACTCACTGTTAGTCGGTTTTTTCACCTTCTTTCCCAATACCTCGCTAAGCAACATGGTAATGTGGTAGTCAATGTCGTTATCAAAGGTGTGCATTCCTGCAATGCTTAAGTTTAAAGCAGAAGATAAAATTTCAAACCTTGGAATGATAATTTCACTTTCTTTAATGAGGATAGAGTTTTGCAAACGTTTGAACTTAATTTCTCGTAACTCTTCTAACTGGACAAATTTAGATAAAGCTTCTAACGGTTTGTAGTTGTTTAATTCCCCGTCGTCAATAGTGAAATCTATTTCACTGCGAATTGTATTGACATCGATTTCAAACCTTTTACTCATCCATGAAGTGTAATTCAAATCAATGTTTGCAGTGCCCTCGAGGTGCTCGGCTTTTATGCTTTCTTGCCCAAAGTTGTTGAAACTTTCAAACACTTTTTTAATGTCTACCTCTTCGAACTGAGCTTTGGTAATCAACACAAATTTATCGTCTTTTTCACGAATAAATAAGTCGCCATTAACCTTACCTTCTTGAGATGTAAACGAAATTCCGCGAGCATCAATTCTTTCGTTTTTAACAATAAGATCTCCTTTTAAATCATTTAATTTAAACTTGTTAAAATCTAACTCGTTTGCCAGAAGGGAAAGATAAATGGTCACTCTTGGAGACAAGTCTAACCCGTAGTTTTCATCGTCGTCTGCTTTCTTTTCGGAAGTATTAGCGGCTAACAATTCTCCTAAATGGATGTGTTTTGAGTTCACGCTAGCATCAACAAATAAGGGTTCGTCTTTGTCTAATAAAAAGGCAATTAGGTTGTTAAATTTACCTTTTGCGACAAGCTCTGTTTGATCTATTTTTCCAATTAAATTACTAATATCCAAACTGTTGTTGTTGAATGTGAGCGAACCATTTAAATCACGAATAGTTTGTGGTCTGCTTTTGAAACCAAACCCGAGACTATTAATCAATAATTCACCATCAATTTTGGATCGCTTCCAATCATCAAGTCCGTATTTTTCTACATCAGTCAAAGTACCACTTACATTTAAGCTTGCTGAAACACTTCCCTTAGGGTTCGTTAGTTCGTCAACTTTCATTAATGCGAGTGTTTCTTTCAAGTCTAATTTAAGTTTACCAATATATTCGTACACCGGTTTATTAAAGTTGACAATGTTTAATTTACCACTAATGCTTCCTTCAGCAGTTTTCGTTTCAAAGTAATCTAGTTCTAGCTTGGTGGTTTGTAAACTTCGCTCTGCACCATTTGTAATTTTCCCGGAAAGAGCGGTATTTTTAAACTGTATGTCACTTTCTTTGTCGTTGAAAGTTCCGTCGTTAATGGAAAAGTCGAAGTCATAAAGGGGGGCGCTTATAGAAGAAATTGTTCCACTTATACTTCCTGCTAAGCGAGCATCACCAACAATCTCAAATCGGTTGAGGCTACTTCGAATAGTCGGAGGAAGTAGCGCTATCGCTCTTTTTAAGTCCGCATTTTCACTTGCCAATTGCAAATCCATCCTACTTTTTTCACCATAGGTAAGGGCGCCATTAAGATTAATGTTCATTCCGTCAATTCCAATGTTGGAAGAGACGAAGTTTAACTTTTCTGTAATTTGATCTACGTTGCCTTTTACCTTTAGGAAAAGAGTGCGGTCTTCCAACACGTTCATTTCTCCAACTTGTATGTTGGCTCTTTTTAATGTTGTTGTTAAGTCTAAATCGAAGATTTCTTCCTTGAAATTTCCATTAAACTGTGCGTTTTCAATTAAGAAATCAATACCAATACTTTTGGAATAATCCACATAAGTATATTGCATGTTGGTAAAAGAAATGTTATTAAGTTGCACAGAAACAGTGCTACTAGAAGTGTCGGTAGCGTTCCAAAAAATATAGTTTGACCTTCCAGAATTATCAACAATCATCTGGCATTTCCCGTCTTCAGCAGAAAATCCAATGAGGTTATATTGATTGTGGTAAAGGTCTAGTAAGTTAAACTTTGCGCGTAGTTTTTTGGCAGAGAGAAGCGTATCATTTTTTGCGTTTACGGCATAAATTACAACGTCAGAAAAAACTACTGAAGCTTGAGGGAAATCTTGAAAAACACTAAAGTCTACCTGTGAAACTTTGACTTCCGTTTTTAAATTTTTGTTGAGGCTTTCTACAACCAAGACCTTTATTTCCTCCCCATAAAAATAAGCAGCACCGGCAATACCTGCTGTACCTAAAACAAGCAAAATCAGAAAAACAGCAATTATTTTTTTCAGGATTTTCATGCCTTACCAAACGTCGTTTTACTCTTTATCTTGTGGAATTAAGCCACAAACTCGATGCATCAGCCCAACTTCTTTTTCACTTAGGTGTCTAAACCTTCCTCTTGGAATGTCTTTCTTGGTTAATCCTGCAAACTGAACACGGTCCAGCTTCGTTACTTTATAGCCCAAATGTTCCATCATTCTTCGTATAATCCTATTTCTACCAGAGTGCAACTCAATGGAAACGGTCGATTTAGAAGTATCTGCTAAATAGAAAGCCTTGTCTGCGCCCGCAGGGCCATCTTCCAATTGAACTCCCTCTACGAGTGCAATTAAGTCTTTTTGTGTAATGTTTTTATCTACCGTTACGTGGTACGTCTTTTTCACCTTCCCACTTGGGTGAGTCAGTCTTTTAGTCATTTCTCCATCGTTGGTGAAAAGCAGCAAACCAGAAGTTGCTCTGTCAAGTCTACCAACAGGATAAATTCTTTCCTTACAAGCTTTTGAAATCAATTCCATCACCGTTTGCCGCTCCTCAGGATCGTCCATCGTAGTGATGTAGTTCTTTGGTTTATTTAGTAAAACGTATTGTTTCTTTTGACTTTGCAATAACATTCCACCGTAATGAACCACATCGTCCGGGCTAACCTTTGTGCCAAGTTCTGTTACCACCTTGTTGTTGATGCTAACAACACCGGTTTCAATTAACTTATCTGCTTCTCTTCTGGAGCAAATACCTGCGTTTGCTAAAAAACGGTTTAAGCGAATTTTATCGTCCACTGATTTCTCTGCCAATTTTTTAGGTTTCTTTTTATAAGTGAACTTCTTATTTCCAAATTCTTTTCCATCCCCTTTATCCGCGCTATTAGTAGAATTCTTCTTAAAACTTGGCTTGTCGCTTCCCGCAGAATCTCTTCTTTTAGGGGCATTCCTTGCTGCACCTCGTTTTGATTTTGGCCGTTCACTTTTCATAATAAAAAATTTAAAGCACAAAGTTAAGCAAACTGCGCACCATAGGGCTTTATTACAGGCTACTTATAAGAAGATAAAAGTTGATAACTGGGAATGTTTAATTCTAAGTTCAAATTATTGGTTTGCCGCTTGTCACATGGAAAAGAAGTGGATTCTAAAATCTTTTTTACTTTTAACTGTAACTAATCGGAATGCTCATGCGTTTCACGGTTGTAAATAAAGAATACCTGTTCAAGGAATAGCAATTAAATGACTGTAAAAGAATACAATAAAGTTGTTGGGCTTTACTCAGACAATGTTTTTCGATTTATATTGAAAAACATACGCGATGAGGAGAAGGCGAAAGATATTGTGCAAGATTCTTTTGTAAAACTTTGGCAGAAAGCAGAAGAGGTAGAGTATGAAAAGGCAAAGTCTTATTTGTTTACAACGGCATACAGAACCATGATTGATTTGATTAGAAGAGATAAAAAGCAAGGGAAGTGGGACGAAGTAAGCGAGCAAAGCTATTCCCACCAAAAGCAATATACCGGACTAAATGAGGTGTTGCAAGATGCGTTAGCAAAGCTTTCTGAAATACAGCGTTCAGTAGTGATGCTACGCGATTATGAAGGATATGAGTATAGCGAGATAGGGAAGATAACTGGGCTGAGTCTATCTCAAGTGAAGGTTTATATTTTTAGAGCCAGAAAAGTGTTAAAAGATTATTTAGTAAGCGTGGAGGCGGTAATATAATGGAGAAGATAGATTTACATAATTATGAAGCTTGGTTTTTAGATTTCTCTGAAAATAACTTGTCTGAGAGTCAGATCAATGAATTGACGGTTTTTTTAAAGCAGCATCCAGAGTTAAGAGTAGAATTAGAAGAGTTTGAATCGATTGTTCTTCACGATCATGCTGCAACAGTTATAGAGAATGGCTTCAAAGAAAACTTAATGCGAGAAGAATCTACAGGACTTACCCGCTTAGAATATTTGATGATTGCAGAGGTAGAGGGGAGTATTTCAAAAAAAGAAAAAGCGGAGTTAGCGGCACTTGTAGCCAAACAGCCCAGTCTCCTAGAAGAATTGGGCATCTACCATAAAACAAAACTTTCTCAGGAAGAGTTAATAATTTTCGCAGGAAAGTCGGATTTAATTCAAAAAGAAAGAAAAGTTATTGCATGGTGGATGTATGCATCAACAGCTGCTGCAGCTGCGGTTATCGCATTTGTAATGTGGAATGCAAACACAATCAACGAGACTTACGCTCCAAGAGGTTTCGCTTGGCAACCTGATCAAATAAAAGTGGAGGAGAATCTCTCTACTAGTATAGTTTCTGCGGAAGAAGTAGAAATAGCCACAAACACTAAAAAGGTTCCATTGACTAACAATACAGTTCAATTTGCGCAAGAAAAGAGTCCAAAACCTCCTGTATTGAACAAAAAGAGCGACAAACGAGAAATTCCTGTGGTGGTAGAACCACTGGAACAAGAGTTTGCGGCCAAGCAACCGTTAGAAAAGTTAGACGACAAGGAGCAAGAGAATGCACCGACAAAAGTAATAACGACTGATAATGCAGTAGAGAACACCCTAGCAAATGTAGAGCCGATGCAAACAAAACAAGAGTTTGTACCCATTCAAAAGTTTGCGAAAGATAAAATCAAGAAAGACTTATTGAAGGGAAAAACATTTTCGGAAACAGTTGCAGAAGAGTTAGCGGACATATCAAATGATAAAATCACTTTCGAGGCGGATAAAGAAAAGGAAGGTTTGTTCGACAGTTTTGCATTAAGCATCGGTAAATTAAGCATTTCAAGAAACAGATAAAATTAATTGTAACTTTTTGGACCTGCTGTCCGTCACACTTTCAAATAACAGCATTGAACATTAAAATCGATACACCAAGCATGCAAGCAGTGTTCAATTTAAAACAAGAAAAAATGAAAAATTCAATATTAAAATCAAATTTGCTTTTTGCTTTGCTGATGAGTTTCAGTTTTGGCATGAACGCTCAAGGAACAAAAACAGATTCCACAAGAACAGACTCTATTGTAAAGGAGAGCAGTGACGATTGGAAAATATCCATCGGAAAAACAAGAATTATTATTCAAAAAGATAACGAATCTGACACGTTAGACTTGGATGAGGCAAAAGAAAAAAAAGAAAAGAAGAAGAAACAACGTAATAATCATTTTGCTGGAATTGAGTTTGGCGTGAATGGGCTTCTTAATCCCAATCAAAGTGTTGACTTGCAAAAAGACGCACAATTTTTGGAGTTGAATTATAGAAAGTCCCTTGAAATCTCGTTTAACCTTTGGGAGAAGTACATGCCAATTTGGGAGGAGAAGTTAGGACTTGTAACTGGTGCCGGATTTAAATTCAACAATTATGATTTAGTTCAAGATGTTGTAATCGTTAATCAAATGGATTCCACTTTTGGAACAATAGATCCAACTCGTTCAATAAATAAGAATAGGTTTAAAACTACAGCGATACATGTTCCTTTAATGTTAGAAACGAACTTGGGTAAAGATGCGGACCACTCATTTCATTTGGCTGCAGGAGGCACGGTTACTTATATGTTAAACACAAGAACGAAACAAAAGTATAAGCAAGATGGAGATAGATATAAAAAGAAGGACAAAAGTGATTTTAACGTAAATGATTTTCAATTTGCTGCAACGGCAAGAGTTGGATATGGAGATTTCACCCTGTATGCTACCTATAACCTAACGCCATTATTTGAAAACAACAAAGGACCGGAAGTTTACCCTTTCACAGTTGGGTTATCATTTTTACACTTCTAAAAAAAGGAAAAAACAATTATTTTATAAGGAGCCCTTTCGAATATTCGAGAGGGCTTTTATATTTTACCAATTACTTGGTAAATTGGAGCATTCAAAACTAAACTCATTGAACTTATGTCAGGTCACAGTAAATGGTCCACGATAAAGCGTAAAAAAGGAGCGCTAGATGCTAAACGAGGAAAAATCTTCACCAGAATTTTAAAAGACATTAGCATTGCCATAAAAGAAGGTGGAAGTTCCGATCCTGATTCCAATCCGCGTTTGCGATTAGCAATTGCCAATGCTAAAGGCGCGAACATGCCTAAAGACAACATTTTAAGAGCCATTAAAAAGGCGGAAGATAAAGGGGGAGAAAGCTACCAAGAGACAACGTACGAAGGATACGGACCAGGAGGGATAGCACTGTTTGTGGAAGCGTCAACAGATAATTTGAAAAGAACGGTTGCCAATGTGCGTGCTATTTTTTCGAAATACGAAGGCAGTTTGGGAACCAACGGATCTTTAGAATTTATTTTTGATCGAAAGGGTGTTTTCGTAATTCCACGTTCCGTTATTAAAGAATATGGAGTAGAAGACTTCGAAATGGAATTGATTGAAGGTGGAGCGGAAGAGTTTGATCGAGATGAAGATTTTTTGACCGTGTATACTTCTTTTGAAGACTTTGGATTGATGCAAAAAAAACTAGAAGAATTGAAAGTAGAGCCTGAAAATCAAGAACTACAGCGAATTCCAAAAACAACCCAAAAAGTAGATTTAGAATTAGGTAAAAAAGTGCTGCTAATAATAGAAAAGTTTGAAGACGACGATGACGTGAACAACGTTTGGCACAACTTAGAAATGACAGACGAGTTGGAGGAGTTGATGTAAGAAAATTAAATGCTGTTAGAAATAGACTTAGTCAATTCGATAAATCTCTGCAATATTTTCGATGATTCTTTCGAAATCAATATTGAGGTCAATCAGTTTTCCCGAGTGAATATCAAAAACCCAGCCGTGCACGGTGATGCCCCGAGTTCTATATGCATGCTGCACTTCTGCTGTTTTCAGAACATTTATACATTGTTCCTGAACATTCAACTCAACTAGTCTCTTGTACTTTTCCTCTTCATTTTCAATTGCGGACAGCTCTTTTTTATGAATTCGGTATACGTCTCTAATGTTTCTCAACCAGGGGTTTAGTATGCCCAAGTCAGCAGAGTCCATGGCAGCTTTTACACCACCACAGTAATAATGACCACAAACTACAATGTGTTTTACGTTTAAATAGACCACCGCATAATTAATAACCGACATGGAACTTAGATCGAGGTTTGAAACCATGTTGGCAATGTTTCGATGAATAAATGCCTCTCCGGGCTTAGCCCCCATTAATTCTTCTGCTGTTACTCTACTATCGGAGCAACCGATGTACAAAATCTCCGGGCTTTGCCCTTTCGATAAATCTTCAAAATAATTTTGATCTAGTGTTAGTTTTTTGCTTACCCAAGCCCTATTATTCTCAAAGATTTTTTCTGTAGTCATAGATTATTGTTTGGAACTCAATATTTTTAGATTGAAAGATAAAGATACTTTTTCTAATACCATTTCTCAATTTTTAATTCACTTGCTAATCTTTATTTTTACGTTTCCATAAACTGAGATTATGCAAGACAAGATAAAAGAGTTAGAGAATAAAATTGAAGCAGCTAAGTTGGGCGGTGGAGAGAAGAGAATAGAAGCACAACATGCTAAAAACAAGCTAACAGCTAGGGAGCGGATACACTTTTTGATGGACGAAGGCACGTTCGAAGAAATAGGAATGATGGTGACGCACAGAAGCACCAATTTTGGTCTAGAACAGAATAAGCCTCTAGGCGATGGAGTTGTAACCGGTTACGGAGATATCAATGGAAGGTTAACGTATGTGTTTGCTCAAGACTTTACGGTTATGGGTGGCTCTTTGGCCGAAGCGCACGCAGAGAAAATTGTGAAAATAATGGATATGGCAATGAAGAATGGAGCTCCATTGCTAGGTTTGAATGATTCTGGTGGCGCACGAATTCAGGAAGGAGTTGTTTCATTAGGCGGTTATGCCGATATCTTTTACAGAAACACTTTGGCCAGTGGTGTAATTCCTCAGCTTTCTGCAATCATGGGACCTTGTGCAGGAGGAGCTGTTTATTCGCCTGCTTTGACTGACTTTATTAGTATGGTTGAGAACACCTCTTACATGTTTGTAACCGGACCAAATGTGGTTAAAACGGTAACGCATGAAGAAGTAACCTCTGAAGAATTAGGGGGAGCTTCAACGCACTCTACGAAATCAGGAGTAACTCACTTTACCTATGCTAACGAAATTGAATGTATTAACGGATTAAAGAAACTGTTAAGCTACGTTCCTCAAAACTGCGAAGAAGGAGCTCCAAGTATACCTTACACCGCAGGGGATGAGAAAAGAGAAAAATTAAACGGAGTTATTCCACAAAACCCAAACCAGCCTTATGATATTCGAGAAGCAATTTCTGGAACGGTAGATGGAGATTCTTTTCATGAAGTACACAAAGACTATGCAGAGAACATTGTGGTCGGTTTTGCACGATTAGCTGGCAAGTCCATTGGAATAGTTGCTAATCAACCGGCTTTCTTAGCGGGAGTTTTAGATAATAACTCTTCCAAAAAAGGAGCTCGTTTTGTGCGTTTTTGTGACGCCTTCAATATTCCTCTTTTAGTTTTTGAAGATGTACCGGGGTTCTTACCTGGAACTGACCAAGAATGGAATGCCATTATTACTAACGGAGCCAAACTGTTGTACGCATTTAGCGAAGCAACGGTGCCGAGAATTACGGTTATTACCAGAAAGGCTTACGGTGGTGCTTATGACGTTATGAATTCGAAACACATTGGCGCAGACATGAACTTTGCATGGCCTAGTGCTGAAATTGCAGTTATGGGAGCAAAGGGAGCAGCAGAAATTATTTTTAAGAAAGAAATAAAAGAAGCAGCCGACTCAGAAGCCAAGTTGAAAGAGAAGGAAGCAGAATATGCAGAAATGTTTGCCAACCCTTACAATGCTGCTGCAAGAGGTTATGTGGATGAGGTGATTCGCCCGGACCAAACCAGACAGAAGTTAATCAAGGCTTTCAAAATGTTGGAAAACAAGGTGGACGTTTTACCGAAAAAGAAGCATGGTAATATTCCGATGTAGTGTTAAGACGTTGACTAATACGAAAGGGGAGTGATGAAACTTTACTCGGTCATTTTAACCCTTGCAACACTGTTGTGTTTTGGATCGTGTAGTTACGTATTTGTAAAAGCTTACGGAATAAGTCACCACGTCGATAACCTTTCACAAACACAAATTGAGGAGGCTTTTGAAATAATAGGAATAGCTGATAGCGAATCCTATTGGATGGACACGACTTTTGTGGATTACCTTTTAGCAATTGATACTACGAATTTTGCTTTATTTCAAAAAAACAACTATCAGCCGCTTCAATTTAAGGCATTTAACAATGAAGGTAAACTGGTTTCGCATCTAGCGAACTGTTACGCTGGCGGATTTCCTAATCTAAACTGGGATTGGATGTTTACTGAGTTTCCTCCCGCTGTTAACGATCAGTTGTTCCATTCTTTATTGACCTTTAGTGAGGCTAAAAAGTTTTTTAAACCGCTCACCAATGCAGAAAGAGTAATTCCCGAAAAACCATATTCTGTAGTAGTAATCTGGACAGACGCTTTTGGAAGGCAAAACAAACGTTTTATTGAAAAAGTAAAAGAGTTCAGGTCGACTCATCAAGACAAAAGCAATTATTATTTTGTCAATTTTGATAATATTATTCATCAAATGTCAAAATAATCTACGCATAACACCGTAGTTGATTTTCGATAAAAACATTTTATTTTAGGCCTATGAAAAAATTACTTTTCGTAGGCCTTTATTTTTTTCTAACACACGCTTCATTCAGCCAGAATGGGGCAGATAGCATTTTAGTAAAACTAAAGGAAAATTTAGCGGATACTACCCGAGTAAATCATTTGGTTAACCTTGGTAAAGTCCTGATAGATAATAACCCAGACACGGTTGTTTTGCTAGCCAAAGAAGCGGTTAATTTATCGGAGAAGCAACAGTTTGACAAAGGATTATTAATGGCGTATAATCTTATTGGTAACGTGATTCAGCGTAAAGGAGATGCTGATTCAGCCATGTTCTATTACAAAAAAGTAAAGGAAATTGCGGAGCGAACAAACGATATAAAAGGAAAGGCGATTGTATTGAATAATGTTGGGATTTTGGAAACCTTCCGGGGAGACTACCCTGCGGCATTAAAGTCCTATTTAGAAGCATACAATTACGAAAAGCAACTTGATGATACTATTGGAATGGCAGAAGCCCTCAATAACATTGGGGTGGTGCATTATTACATGAGCGACATGGATAATACACTAATCTATTTTAAAAAAAGTATCGCATTATCTGAGGAAGTGGGTGATTTACAAAATTGGAAGAAAGGCTTGATTAACATTGGAGCAATTCATCAATATCGAAAAGAATACGATGAAGCGTTGGAATATTACAGAAAAGGGTTAGATATAGCGCAAGAGATAAATGATGAGGTAGATATTAATATTGCTCAGCATAATATGGCACAAATTCATACTGTTCGTAAAGAATACGATTTAGCTGAGGAATATTTGATAACTTCCCTAAGCTTTCAAGAAAAGATTGGAAGCCAAAAAGGGATTGCTATTGACTACACAAATTTGGGAAGTTTATACAGAGACCAAGGCCAGAACAAGAGGGCGGAAGAGTATTACCACAAGTCGATTGAAATCTCTAAGAAGGGAAACTTTCTAAAGCAGCTAGAAGATACCTATGGTGCTATTGCAGAAATGTACTCTAACAACAGACAGTTTGAATTAGCATATAAAAGTTCCAAGGATTATATTAAACTAAAAGATAGCCTCTTGAATAAAGAAAATGCAAGAAATTTTGCAGAATTACGAACCAAGTATGAAACTGCAGAAAAGGAAAAAGCACTAGCAGAGGAACAAATTAAATCGGAAAGTTTGGCAAAAAAAGCTGCAGAAGCAAAACTTACGGCAGAGAGCAGAAATAAATGGATTATTCTATTGGTGTCGTTGGTCGTTGGGTTAAGCTTGTTTTTTATGCTCATGAGGCAGCACAATAAGAGAAAAGCTCAGGCAGAAAAAGATGCAGCCATTATTGCAGAAAGAGATAAAGGAACTCAAGCTGTATTTGCTGCGCAAGAAGAGGAACGCAAAAGGATTTCGAAAGATTTACACGATGGAGTTGGTCAGCAACTAAGTGGATTAAAAATGGCATTTCAAAAGGTTTCAGAACGCATAAAGGAAGAAAACCCAATGCGGAGCGAGGAGCTACGAAAACTAAGTGGAGTCCTTTCTGAATCTGCAGATGAGGTTCGATCTATTTCCCATCAAATGATGCCTAAAGCACTCACAGAACTGGGCCTAATAGAGGCGTTAGACGACATGTTGAGAAAGAGTTTTGAATTTTCAAATATAAATTACCAGTTAGAACATTTTGGTATAGAAGGAAGAATGGAGGAGCGGATTGAAGTGAGCTTATACCGTGTTGCGCAAGAGTTAGTTACTAATATTATAAAGCATGCAAATGCCAAAAAAGTACACGTTCAGCTATTTAAAAATCAAGGTAAAGTAATCATGGTGGTGGAAGACGATGGAATAGGAATAAAGCCTTCTAAAAACGATGGGCATGGATTGTTAAACATGAGAAGCAGAATTAACTCTTTACATGGGGAGATGAATTTAGAGCCAAGCCCAAATAGTGGCACACTAGCTACCATTAGAATTCCCATTAACGAAATTTAGAAAAAAGTGAATAAATAACGTTAGAGAATTTTTAGGGTAAGCGATTTACAAGAGTTCTTTTAACTTCTCGTCCATTTTTGCAAATAAGGCTTTCCACGTATATTTTTCAGCAGCAAGTTTTCTAATGTTGTTTCGAAACTTTTCCCATTTTTCCTCATTTTCTAGCAATTCTAAACAACCCTCCGCAAAGGTAGAGGGGTTATCGGCAATCACTATGTTTTCCCCATTCACCAATTCTAACCCTTCAGCCCCAACCGTGGTTGTAACACAAGGGTTTCCCCGATATAGTCCCTCTAAAACTTTAACCTTCATGCCACTACCAAATCGTAAGGGAGCAATATAAACTCTTGTTTTTTGTAAGTAGGTATCTAAGTTTTTTACAAAACCTGTAAAAACAATTTTTGAGTCATTATTAGCAGATTTTAGTATTCGTTCATCTGGATTTTTGCCTAAAATATATAACGTGCATTCGGGATGTTTGCGTTGAATAGAGTTCCAACAGTTTTCAATAAACCAGCAAATCCCATCTATATTGGGCTCCCAGCTCAAAGTACCAATAAAGGTAATTGCTTTTTGAGTATTCTGAAACTCTAAATTGGGCAACTTTAGCATAGTGTCATTGCCGAGATGGTATGTTGTTTCGTGCTTTGAAACCTGGAAGCCATGTTGCCGGTATAGGTTAATATCTGAAGGCGTGGAGTAAACCAAATCGGAGGCAGAAAATAGTTGTTTTTCATATTTCTTTACCCGAATTGCTTCCACTTTCAAGACTAGCTTTTTAAGGGGATTGTTAGTCAACTCACTCATCCTTTGCCATAGCATAAACTCAGCATTGTGGGTGTGCATTATAACCTTACCAGTAAAGTCAGATGGCACATATTGAAACACTTCATAATGGTCCACAATTACTAGGTCGGCCTTTTCTAAAAGTGGAATAAGTTTACTTTTGAACTTGTTGGAATAATTTCTAAGAACATTTAAACAAGGCGATAAAAAATAACTTTTCAGTAAATTTAAAGGAGTCCTTTCAACTTGTACTTTTTCGGACTCAAAGTTTTCTAGGTGGATTGCTTTTTGAAAGCTTTCAATATGGTCTTCGTCATCGTCCTTCAGCAAACTAGCGATAGAAAGAGTATAATGTTGCGAAAGAAACTGGACGTAATTCCAAGACTTTATAGTTCCTCCACTTTTTGGCGGATAAGGGAGTTGAGTAGTAATAAAAAGGATGCGGGTGCTCTTCAAGTTGTACTTTCTTTAAAGTGCGAAGATAAAAAAACCAAAGCTTGTCTCACTCTTAATTTCTTTACTAGTTTTTTTAATTTGACTTGAAAAATTCCTTAAAAAGAGATAGTTTTAAACTTAGTATAATATGCCTAGATTGATTCACCTAAGCTAACCTACTTTTATGAAGCAATCCATTCTTTTAGTCGATGATCACCAGCTCGTTCTGGACGGATTAGTGTCAATAATCAATGAACTCGAAGATTTTGAAATTGTAGCTTCTGCTACAAATGGAAAAGAGGGAGTTCAATTGGCCGAGACTTTTAATCCGAATATTATTTTAATGGATATAGATATGCCGGTAATGAATGGATTAGAAGCGACAAGGCAAATCAAGGCGCAAAAGAAAGAGACAAAAGTGATTATTTTGACGATGCACAATGAGGTTTCGTTGATTAAGAAAGTGATGGAAATTGGAGCGGATGGATATTTGCTCAAAAATGCTGATCGAGAAGAGTTCTACAATGCTTTGTGTTCGGTGAGTAAAGGTAAAAGTTACTTTAGCGCTGAAGTTACGGAGAGGTTATTAAACCCCGACAAATTAAAGACGTCGAACTTTGTGGTTGAACATGATACGGTTCAACTCTCCAAATTAACAGAGCGCGAAATAGACGTGTTAAAACAAATTGCGGAAGGTTATTCCAACAAAGAAATAGGGGACAAGTTGTTCATTTCACATCGAACCGTAGATACCCATAGAACAAATTTAATGAAGAAGCTAGGGGCGCATAATATTGCAGGGTTAATCAAATTTGCGATAAAGAATGGACTGGTAAATTAGGGTAATTCACGTATATCATTTAGGTTAATTACTCTATTTTTTTCTACCTCCTATGCGTGTTATTTTGTTCAAAACACTTATGGAAAATAATACTCCCGCAAATCCTTTAACGACAAGAGAGGTTGAAATTTTAAAACTGATAGCTGACGGAAACTCCAACACAAAAATTGGTAGGATTCTGGGAATATCTCACCGAACGGTAGATACTCACCGAACAAACATTCGCAATAAAATAGGAGTAAATGGCCTGGCAGGCATGATTCGATATGCTTTTAAATCAAAAATTATCAACTAGTCTAATGGAGAGAATCCAAACCAACCAGTTGGCAAAGTATTATTTAGGGTAGTGAAAAAATGAGACTCCCAACATTTTTTAGGTCTGTGGGTGGCTGCTCTTTGGACCCATTAAAAAAGAGGATTTATACGTTAGTAAAGTATTAACCCAAAACCAGAAGCGCCGTTAGTGAAAGGTGAACAAAGAGCCTTCACTTTGGTGAATTAAGCAGATTTAACGTTTGTAGAGAAGTAAGTTGTAGATATCAACACTATTTTTACACTCAATGATAATTTTAAAACAAACGATATGAAGAAGATAACTTTTGCTGCATTAGCAGTTATTGCGGTTGCCTTATTGGCCTTTGCGCCTGGAGAGAATGAAAAATATACCACCTTAGCCATTGGAGATAAAGCTCCCATGACAGACGCAAAAATGAAGTCTATTGATGGCAAAGAGTACTCCCTAAAAAGCTTAAAAGCATCCAATGGAACTGTGGTAATTTTCTCCTGTAACACCTGCCCATTCGTACTTCAGTGGGAAGACCGTTACCCACAAATAGAAGAAATGGCAATTGAGAATCAAATTGGTTTTGCTTTGGTGAACTCGAATGAAGCAAAACGAAGTGGAGAGGATTCTATGGCAGAGATGAAAAAGCATGCGAGTGAAAAAGGCTATGATAAAGTTCCCTATTTAGTAGATGAAAATTCTGCCTTAGCTAATGCGTTTGGTGCGAAAACTACTCCACATGTGTTTCTATTTGATAAAGACTGGAAGCTAGTTTACGAAGGGGCGATAGACGATAATGGCAAAGATGCCTCAGCCGTTAAAGTGTCTTATTTGTTGAATGCTTTTTCGAAATTAGCAAAAGGCGAAAAAATTGATCCTAGTAATACAAAGGCAATAGGATGTAGTATTAAGAGAGTAAAGATATAAGCCTCTTTTTTCGGAAAGAGAGTAATTAAAAAAAGCCCATTCGCAGATTAGTATCGAAAGTTATTCGATTACTAGTTGCACAAATGGGCTTTTTTTAATTCAATTCAATCTCAACTCTTCTGTTCAAGGCTCTTCCTTTTTCAGTTCTGTTATCTCCCTTAAACATCACCTCTCCATAACCGTAAATGGTTATTCTACTTTTGCTAATTCCATTTTCAGTTAAATACGCTCTTGCAGCCCTTGCTCTCGCACTTGCCACTCTCACATTCACCTCGACAGAACCAATGTTGTCTGTAAAACCAATCATGGTTACGGAAGACTTAGGATTGCTTCTTAAAGAAGTTATAATTTGATCTAATATAGCTTTGTCATCAGCAGTTAAAGTCCGTTCATTAAAGTCAAAATAAATGGTCTTGCCAGAGCTTTTTACCATTGGCTCTTCGGGCGTAGTTGTAGCATTAGTTTTGGGCTTCTTATTGATGCTTGATTCGTCAACATTACTTTTTGAAGCTAATTCATCAGCTCCTGGTTTTACTATAGTTTTATCTTTAGCTACTTGAATATTGGTGCTTAACTGATCTAATTCGGGCACTTTAGCAGCCACAGTTTCTGTGGTATTTTCCACATTTTGATTAGTATTTACAATCAAACTGGAAAGCTTTTCACCACTTTTGTCAGTAGCGAATATTTCAACGTTCTCAACTAAAAGATTTTCTGAATTCATAAGAGGTTTTATTGAAAAATTTTCATCGTTCAATGACTTTCTGTAGGTGAACTTACCGTCCTTATCAGTAATTATCGTGTCCATCGGAAATCCGTTTTCATCCACCACAATCAGGGTTATATTTTCTTGCGGCAATCCCTTATATTCGAATAAACCCTCCACCAAGTCAGTATCGTAATTTGTTAAGTCATTTTTATAGACACCATGTTCATCTAGTGCCAGACGCTTTAACTTTCTGCCACTTTCATCTACTAAGTAAATTTTCGCATTCTCTTGCAAGGTTGTGTCTTCGTTGTCAATTTGTATGGTATACGGCTCATCTTTTAGGCGAACGAAAGAAAACTTTCCATCTTTGTCTGTTGTTCTTTTTTCAATTAGCATTCCATCCTTGTCCATGATCAATAAATCTACTACTTCAACTGGCAATTCTTTAAAATACATTTGAGCAAACATTGTCTCTTTTTTGGGTGCAATTAATTCTTCTTGTTTTAGTTTTGCGGAATAGATATCGCTGAACAATCCTCCTCTGTTACTTGTAAAAACAGCTTCCTCGGGGTTGCCAAACATAAAATAGGCATCAAAAGCGTCAGAGTTAACGGGCGAACCTAAATTAATAGGCGTAGACCAATTAGACCAAGAATCATCTAAACGGGTCGCAGTGAAAATATCCATGCCTCCTAAGCCTTTATGACCGTCGCTAGAGAAGAAAATTGTATTACCACTTTCATCTATAAAAGGAGTGATCTCCATTCCGGTTGTATTGATAGATGCGCCCAACGTTTTGAGTTCCCCCCAGTTTCCTTCGGCATTTTTTAAGCTCACGAATAAATCACTTTGAGATGAAGTGTCATTGGCAGACATACCAACGAGCAATATTTTTTCATTTGGTGTCATGTAAAAGGAGTATAAGCCCTCTCCAACTTCAAACCCGGGAATGGTTACTTCTTTTAGTTCACTCCAGTTACCCTCAGCGTCTCTTTCTGTAACAGCGATGCCTTTAGCTAGCTTTCTTCTTGTTTGAATAGAATTGAAGAGGTGTAATGTATTGCCGTCATTAGAAACGCCAATCACCCCATTGTTTCCATTATCATTTCCCTCTTCAAACAAATTAGAAGGTTCCTCCCAAGATGTTCCATTAAATTCAGAAGACCAAATATCTTGACCTTTGACCCTTTGCTTCATAGACCCAACTATTACTGTACGGACAAAGTACATTTTAGTGCCATCTAGGTAAGGAAATGGCATGCTTTCTTCGTTGTCTGAACTCAATTGTTCAATTTTTTGCACATCTGTAAACTCAGAAACTACGGTTTGAGCTCTTGCTGAAAAGAGTAGGCCTAAATTTAAGAGTAGGACAATTGTTAACTGTTGCTTTTTCATGGCTAGGGTTAAGTTGGGTTAAAAAAGAGTAAGTCCGATAAAGATTTCATGACTTCCGCTAGATTGTTCTTTTATTTCAGACAAGGTGTAATCGAAAGAATACCCCGCCCTTAATAAGTGGTTAAATTGGAACCCAAAGATTGCAGCAATTGCATCTTGACTTCTGTACGTCAAACCAACATTCATTGTTTGCTTGTAGGTTAAGGTTCCGTTTAATTCAAAACTTGTTGGAAAATTTCCGGATTGTCTCACCAATAAATTTGGAGTTAATCTGAAGTCATTCGTTAAATCGAAGTGATACCCTCCACTAATCAAATGTTCCATTTCCAAGCTTGTAGGGTCATTATCTACTGTAACGTCAGCAAGTTTCAGCTGATTTCTTAAAATTTGTTTTGCTGAATAACCCACAAAAAACTTATCGCTATACAGGTAAGTCCCTGCATCCGCATTAAATAAATTTGTATTCGCACTAGATGCGTAAGAATTGTAAGTTGGATCATTTTCAAATAGTACACTTGCTTTCGATTCATTAAAACCAAAGTTGCTTAGTCCTCCGGACAACCCAAAGGAAAGGTACAAACCGTTTTTAATTGGCAAGTGAAGCGCATACGTTAAGACCGCCTGCGTTTTTTTAAATGCCCCGTTTTCTCCCGAGTTTAACATTCCCCCTAAAGCATGTTTCACGTACGATCTTCTGCCCCTTAATGCTCGAGTGGGTCTAGCCGTTTTGCTTGTGTAGAGAGCAGATTTTTGAAAAGACTTGGGTCTATTCAAAACGGCATGTCCCGTTGCATAATAGGATTGTGGAGCATTTGCAACTCCGCTCCACTGCTCCCTAAACCCAACAGCAATGTCTATGTTCTCCTTATTTCCGGCTGCGGCAGGATTTATTAAGTAGTGATTTTGATTCCACAGTGTGTACTGTTGAATAATCTGGCTGAACACCGTTCCACTGAAAAGTATAAAGCTTAATGTTAAGATAGAATTTTTCATAGTTTCTATTTTTATCTAAGAATTGTAACGATTCCACTTAGAGCTTCAGTTTTTCCGCTGAAGTCCGTAACTGTAATCACGTAATGATAAGTTGTAACAGGTAAATCAGACCCATCTCGTTTTCCGTCCCAAAAGTCATAATTGGAAGTAGAATATACCTCAGAACCCAAGGGATCGTAAATAACCACCTGAATTCTAGCATACTGCTCGAAGTTTTTAATCTCCCACACATCGTTGATTCCATCTCCATTAGGAGTGAAACTAGTAGGGATTTCAAGTAAAGTCTTCACAAAAATGGTAATGGAATCTCTACCCATACAACCTTGCTCTGAGGTAACTTGAACGGTGAACTCGGTATCCTCAACGAGGGCTGAATTCGTTGCTGTGCTTGCAGTCATTGCGTCATCTAAGTAGAAAGACGGCTGCCACTGATAGGTTAAGTTTTGACCGTTTAACGAATCAGGAGTTACAACAGCAGTTAGAATTGTTCCATCATCTTGGAAGATTGTTCTGTCCGGTCCAACATCCACCATTGGGTTCTTTCCTACAGTAACATTAACCGTGTCAAGTCTATCGTTGCAAGTACCGTTGCTTATGGTCCAAACAAATTGATTTAAACCATCACTCAAGTCACTCACAAATGAACCGGCCCCATTAGGACTCATAAAGATTCCACTTCCTGCACTTACTGTCCAAGTTCCAACACCAATCGTTGGGTTATTTCCTCCTAGGGTCACTTCGTAAATCTCACAAAGAGTTTCATCGTTGCCGACAAATGCTGCAGTTGGCTCGTCGTCAAAAGTAACCGTAATGGTATCTCTACTAGGGTCACAAACCCCGTTGCTAACCGTCCAGACGAATACGTTGTTTCCTCTAACTAAATTTCTAACGGTAGTGGAAGGGTTAGAGTTATCATCAAAAGTTACACCCGTTGTAGTGGATGACCAAGAGCCAACACCAACAACTGGAGTATTTGCGCTTAAACCAAAGGTATCAGCACAAAGGTTAACATCAACTCCTGCAATCGCTATGGTTGGGAAGTCCTCTCTCGTAACTGTGAAGCTGCAAGAATCAACATTGCCATTTACATCCATAATAATGAAAGTATTTGTTGTAGTTCCAACCGGGTAACTTCCCCCTGACGGAATACCTGCCGTTTGTGTAATTGACTGAACTGCGCAATTGTCGCTTCCAATTGGAAGAGTAAATGTAAATACTGGATCACAGATTACTGTATCTGGATTACAAGTTATGACAGGTCTGATAGTATCAAGAACCGTCACCACTGCACTTGCAGAATCAATATTACCATTGACATCCGTTGCAATTAACTGAACTGTGTTTGCTCCTACATCAGCACAAGTGAACGAACTGTTGTTCAACGCAAGAGTAGGCGTTCCACAATTATCGGTTGTTCCATTATCAACATCTGCTGTGGTGATGCTTGCAGCTCCCGTGGCATCCAAGTACACCGTTACTGCTTGTGTAATTACAGTTGGTCGAATAGAATCAATAACCGTAATGATGGCACTGGCAGAATCAACGTTTCCATTCACATCCGTTGCAATTAACTGAATTGTGTTTGCTCCTACGTCAGCGCAAGAGAATGAACTGTTGCTTAAAGTAAGGGTAGGCGTACCGCAATTATCAGAAGTTCCATTATCTACATCCGCTGTAACAATAGAAGCTGCACCTGCGGCATCCAAGTAAACGGTTACTGCTTGAGTTACTACAGTTGGTCGAATTGAATCATTAACCGTAATGATGGCACTGGCAGAATCAACGTTACCATTGACATCCGTTGCAACTAATTGAATTGTGTTTGCTCCTACGTCAGCGCAAGAGAATGAACTGTTGCTTAAAGTAAGGGTAGGCGTACCGCAATTATCAGAAGTTCCATTATCTACATCCGCTGTAACAATAGAAGCTGCACCTGAGGCATCTAAGTAAACGGTTAACGCTTGAGTAATTATGCTAGGTCTGATAGTATCAAGAACCGTCACCACTGCACTTGCGGAGTCAATATTACCATTGACATCCGTTGCAATTAACTGAATTGTGTTAGTTCCAACCGTGTTGCAATTAAAAGCAGAATTACTTAAAGTAAGGGTAGGCGTTCCACAATTATCGGAAGTTCCGTTATCTACATCCGCTGTAACAATAGAAGCTGCGCCTGAGGCATCTAAGTAAACGGTTAACGCTTGAGTAATTATGCTAGGTCTGATGGTATCAAGAACTGTCACCACTGCACTAGCAGAATCAACGTTACCGTTAACATCCATTGCAATTAATTGAACTGTATTAGTTCCAACTGTGCTACAATCAAAAGTAGAATTACTTAATGTAAGCGTCGGTGTTCCACAATTATCAGAAGTTCCGTTATCTATATCCGCTGCAACAATAGAAGCACTACCTGCTACGTCTAAGTAAACAGTTACCGCTTGAGTTATTACAGTTGGTCGAGTTGAATCAACAACTGTAATGATTGCACTTGCAGAGTCAACGTTACCATTTACATCCGTTGCAATTAACTGAACTGTATTTGCTCCCACATCAGTGCAAGTGAACGAACCGTTGTTCAACGCAAGAGTAGGCGTTCCACAATTATCAGAAGTTCCATTATCAACATCAATAGTTGCAATAGAGGCTGCACCTGCGGCATCCAAGTAAACGGTTACTGCTTGAGTTACTACAGTTGGTCGAGTTGAATCAACAACTGTAATGATGGCACTGGCAGAATCAACGTTTCCGTTAACATCCGTTGCAACTAATTGAACTGTACTAGTTCCAACCGTGCTGCAATTAAAAGCAGAATTACTTAAAGTAAGCGTCGGGGCACCACAATTATCGGTTGTTCCATTATCAACATCTGCTGTGGTGATGCTTGCAGCTCCCGTGGCATCCAAGTACACCGTTACTGCTTGTGTAATTACAGTTGGTCGAATAGAATCAATAACCGTAATGATGGCACTGGCAGAATCAACGTTTCCATTCACATCCGTTGCAATTAACTGAATTGTGTTTGCTCCTACGTCAGCGCAAGAGAATGAACTGTTGCTTAAAGTAAGGGTAGGCGTACCGCAATTATCAGAAGTTCCGTTATCTATATCCGCTGCAACAATAGAAGCACTACCTGCTACGTCTAAGTAAACAGTTACCGCTTGAGTTACTACAGTTGGTCGAGTTGAATCAACAACTGTAATGATTGCACTTGCAGAGTCAACGTTACCATTTACATCCGTTGCAATTAACTGAACTGTATTTGCTCCCACATCAGTGCAAGTGAACGAACCGTTG
>Ga0307983_1000118_pt1 | contig 42520 bp, 55 predicted proteins | sample OrgLakmetagen991_FD_201845 | JGI IMG/M metagenome (GOLD analysis project Ga0307983, IMG submission 201845) | Saline water microbial communities from Organic Lake, Antarctica - #991 | ecosystem: Environmental > Aquatic > Non-marine Saline and Alkaline > Saline | place: Antarctica: Organic Lake...
GGAGATGAAAAGTACGTTCGATTTATCTACACACAAACAGACAAGCGTTCAGGTGAAAAAACTGAATATGACTACAAGGTAAATCTACTCAAAACAAAGTGCCACTACGGAGGTTCACGATATTGGTTTCAATGTCCACTTTCAAAAGAAGGAGTGCATTGCGGTAAAAGAGTGGGTGTTCTCTATAAGGATGGTGACTATTTTGGATGTCGGAATTGCTACGAACTTACATATTCATCACGAAATGAAAACCGAGGTAGCAAATGGTATTCAATGGCGAGCGTATTCAAGAATGAAAAGAAGGTTGAAGACTTGTACAAGAAAAACAAGCGACTTATCTATGCAGGAAAACCTACAAAAACAGCACAGAAGATAAACAATCTCAATGCACAAACGTTCGAAAACTACTTGTTATTTGAACGAGTAAATAAGGGTCTTCGAAACCCTAAAAAAGGTCGAAAGAATAAACAATAAATGATATGATAAATAAGCAAGACAATAGTACAAATGGTGATGCCTTTTCGTTTGAAAACAACGAGGGGCAACGAGTGCTTTTGTCTTGCAACAGAGCATCACCACGTTGTCCCTCATTGGGTTCAAGCGTTCTATCTACCGAGACACTCAATAAACTTGATGAGCTTGGAGGTATCTTGAAACGCATTCATGTTCGCATGAAGAATGAAGGATATAATATAGTTGATGGTGCTATCACAAAAATAGATGGCTATGAAAAAATCAACCAAAACAACAGATGACTTTTTGAAGGATATTGAGAGCGGAAAATATCGTGATTACTATTTGGTATATAATCGAAAAAGTACCGATGAAGCGGATAATCAAAAAAACTCAATCTCGTATCAAAAAACAGAAAATACTCGATTTGCTCATCGAGAAGGTTTACCAATTGCTCTTGTAGACATCAAGGGTTTTTGTGCTGATGGTATTGTTTCTGAAAAGCATTCAGGTTTCAAAGAAGATGACATGCTTTCATTTACAGAAGACGGTTTGGTCCAGTATCGTATTGAGCGACCGAAGTTTCAAAAGTTACTTCAAATGCTCAATAAAGGATACTTCAAAGGAATTGTTTGTCTTTGTTGGGACCGTATCAGTCGAAATAAAGGAGATGACACCATCATCAGAAAATTGATGAGACGAGGAGTTGATATTCGTTTTGTATATGCAAAATATGACAAAACTAGCGCAGGAGCGTTACATATGGATATTGATGGAATGTTCTCACAACACCATTCACGAGTGACCAGTGAAAAAGTAACTATTGCCACAAGGAACAATAGAGAAAAAGGTATCTGCACTTATCGTGCTCCAATTGGCTACTTGAACCTTGGTGAGATGGATAATAAACCTTTTGACCCAGAGCGTGCTCCTGTTATCAGAGAAATGTTTGAGCAATATGCTACAGGCGAATGGAGTTTGTCTGACCTCGCACGTTATGCGAAAGACCAAGGGATGACCACTGTTCCGATGCGACGAAGAAGAACAAAAGAAGAACTGCTTGATATTGATATAGATATTCAAGACATAGCAAAAATCTCTCGACCTATTACTGAAAACCATGTCAGTCGTATTTTGACGAACAAGTTTTATACAGGGCGCATAAAAAATAGTGAGGGAGAACACATAACCAGTATGAGCCACGAAATGCTTGTTGATGATGATTTATTCAATCGTGTTCAGTTGATGCTGAAGAAGAACCAAGTAAGTGTTCACTATACAGAAAAGCTTGATTTACCATTACGAGGGATGATGAGATGTATTCATTGCAACCGTGCATATACTCCATATGTGAAAAAAGGTATTCAATACTATAACTCTCGATGTAAAAAAGGATGTGAAAACACGTTCAAGAACTTCAACTTTGAATATATTGCCAGTGAGGTAAGTAAGAAGATACACAATCTATATTTTACTGAAGAAGAGACGCTTGAAATGGATAAGCGTTCTGGTACAGAAATTGCACTCCTAGAAGAAAAAAGAAATAAAGAACTTTCTCAAATTGAAAGAAAGAAAAAGAAACTACGTGAAGACCTAGCGTACTTGAGAAGCAACAAATTGGCTCTCCTGAAGTCTGGAGCGTACACTCCTGAAGATTACATGGATGAAGAAGAAAAACTCAATGGTGAACTTTGTGAACTTACTGAACGTGAACAAGTATCAGATGAAGCAATGCACGAGACAATGAAGGATGTTCAAAAACTTTCAGAACTTGTAAAAAACGTTGCACTCTATTACGATTTTGCAAATCCAACTGAAAAAGAGCACATCATGCGTACTCTTTTTTCAGAACTTTATGTTTCCAATAAAACGTTGGAATATAAGGTTCAAACAGGTCTTGAATGCTTCGAAGACCGATTTGATGCTATTTGTGACCCTACAGAGAATCGAACTCTGATTTCCGCCTTGAGAAGGCGGCGTCCTAACCGTTAGACGATAGGGCCATAGGTGGACATTCTACACCACAAATATTACTTTTTCAACCAAATGTTATCTTGTCTCACAAGACTATCTTTCGCTTCTTCTTGGTCTTTAAGTAGGTATTTTGTAACCTTCTCCATTCTTGATCCTTGTGAACCCTTAATCAATAATACATCTCCTTCACTAATCAAAACACTTAAATGTTCATATAAATCAACATCATCAGTAGATGGGAAACATGCCACATTATCTAATTTCATTCCTCCGGATATTGCACCTTCTGCAATGTGAGATGCTCGGACTCCCACTGTTACAAGTTGCTCAAATCCATTAGAAAATAGGGTCTCACCAGCCTCTCTATGGGCTTGTGACGAATCTTTTCCTAATTCGAGCATATCTCCAAGTATTGCTATTTTAGATCCTTTAGATTCAATTTTTCCAACTTCCTCAATTGCTTTCGTAAGGGCTGTTGGAGATGAGTTATATGTATCATCAATCAGTATTGAATCTTCATACCCTTTTAATATTCTCATTCTTCCAGATGTAGGATTATGTTCCCCTATTGCCTCAATTATTTCTGCAACAGGTATATCAATAGCCATTCCAATTGAGATTGCAGCAACTGCTGGGTATATATGGTGGTCTCCCAAAACCCCGTCTAGATTAATATTATGTTCATCTCCTCTTTTTGTCTTAATACTTGCTGAAATTCCTACTGGTTCCCCTCCTTGATATCTCACCTTATAGTTATCAAAAATTACATCCGAAGAAAGATTTTTTCCATATGAGAATACTTTCACATCATCAGGTAGTTTTGAATTTATCACTTCCTCATCATCATTGTTCAATACAACAGCTCCACCTTTTTTGACAGCTGATATTAGATTCCTCTTCTCATTCCAAACATCTTCTTTAGAATTGAAGAATTCAACATGAGCTGGCCTCTCTGGAAGTCTTGTCATCACTGCAACATCTGGCTTCAACCATTTTGTTAGTTTTTCTATATCCCCTGGCCTATCCACTCCAACTTCTAGTATTAAATAGTCTGGATATTTTTTAAAAGAAACACAACGAAGGAATCCCTTGATTACATTGTTGATCCATATTCTTGGATTACTCCATCCATTTGGTAATCCTAGTATGGTAAGTGGTACTCCAATTTCACTATTGAAGCTTTTCTCATTCTTTCTTACATGAATACTCTTTTTCAGTGCTGAGTATGATACATCTTTTGTAGTTGTTTTTCCTACACTTCCGGTAATAGCAATAATCCTTGGATTAAATCTTTTCAAAATTACCTTAGATTCTAGGGTAAGGATTTTTATTATAATACTCTTTAATATATTTTTTATTTTACTCATAGTTATCTGTATATCTTATCAGAAATATCACAAATTATGCACCGTTGACATTTCTTACCTGTCTGGAGGAATATTATAGTAGTTTAATAGGAAGTCTGTGATATTTATGAAAGGCATAGTCAAGGTATGAGAAGCATAATCTTCTCCTTTTGGTTCTAGTGTATATAGTAGGATAATAAACTTCGGATCATACGCCGGGAAATATCCAAAGAATGAGTGCAAGTAATTATCTTCACTATATCCTCCAGACTCATCAACCAATTGAGCAGTTCCAGTCTTTGCAGCAATTGAATATCTTTCTTTTGAGACAGTACCCCCAAGCAATGCATCATCAACTACGTTAACAAGCATTCTTGATATCTTTTCTGATGTATCATTAGAGAAAACCTGTTCGGGTTTTGGAAATGAAACAACCTTCTTAGGACCTACCTCATACTCAATCTCCGATACTATGTGTGGATCTACTAAATATCCACCATTTGCAAGAGCAGATAGTGCCCTAATCATTACTATTGGAGTCAGTGCTATTCCTTGTCCAAATGAGGCCGTTGCAAACTCAATATCTTTTCCGCTATTTAAGTTACTTACCAATGGAGCTTGTTCATGAGGCAAATCAATACCAGTCTCTTCTCCTATTAGTTTAAGCATATATTCTTTAAACTTCTTTCCTCCGACTTTATCAATAGCAATATGTGCAACACCAATATTAAGTGAGTTATTTAATATTTCTTGCATATCAACAATCCCTCTCGCCTTCTTATCATAGTTCCAGAATGTATATCCATTCAACTCCCGGAAACCTGTATCATTATATGTTGTATTTGGTGTTATCTTTCCAGAATCTAATCCAATAGCTACGGTCAGAGGCTTAACGATACTTCCTAACTCATATACGTTTTCAACAATAGGGTTTGATAGGACATCAAGTGATGCTTTTCCATATTCATTAAGATTAAAGTTTGGATAAGAACCCATTGCGACTATCTCTCCATTATTTGGATCCATAACAATACCCCCTACACTTTTTGATGAGTATTGTTCATAAATATCTTCAAGCTCCTTTTCTAGAGTTGATTGAACAGTTGGCTCTATTGTCGTAACAATATCTCCCGGTCTTTCAGAACCATTTATTACAGTATCTTTAAATGATGTAAAAATCTCCACAAAGAAGTTTACATATACATTATCTGTATCTCTGGTAAGAGTATCATTATAGTATCTCTCTAATCCATATTGAGCAGAGAGTTCATCATCCTTATTGTATGAAAGGAAGCCAATTGTTGAAGCTGCTCTTTCATCTGCTGGGTAATGTCTCCAAGATTTCTTATACAAAGAAACTCCATCAATATCAAGCTCTACAATCTTATCTTTATCTTTAATAGAAATTCTATCTAAAATCTCTTCATATGGATCATCCTTCTTTGATGCTGAGCTTAAAAACCTTTCTTCATCAATTTCTACTATCTCATTTAACTTATTATATGTATCTTGTGGATTAGTAATCTGTGAAGGTCTTATTGCCATCAAAAAACCATGATTAACCTTCGCTGCTGGAACCTTATCCCCATCACGAGTAGTAAAGAATATTGAACCTCTATCAAAAATAGAATAATTGGGTCTAACATATTGTCTGTCAGCACGGTCTAGAAAATATTCATGCTGAACTACTTGAACTTGAAAAAGCTTAACTACAAAAACAATAGCAATACAAACAATTACTATTAGTAGTAGTCTTATTCTAAATGCGAATTTCTTATTCATACAAAGATACACGAATGTCTCTAGATACAAACTTTGTATCTACAACATCTATGAATCCTTTATTATACGCCATTTCTATACTTACACTATCTTGTAGTAATAAGTATTTTTCTTCCACATAAGTACTCTCTGCTTCAATATCAGAAATTGAATCTTTTATCTCTTTATGTTGTGCAATTGTAGATATTGTAATGTTTACAAAATATACATAAGAACCAAGTAGTAGCATCACTAAGGAAAAAGCGATTATGGAAATTTGTTTTTGTTTTTTATATAAATTTGTTTTTGTTTGTTTTTTCATAATGATTTAATTTAATTCAAATATTCTTAATTTTGCACTTCTTGATCTTGGATTATTTTTGACTTCTTCATCGGTTGGAGGAATTGGTTTTTTGGTAATTCTTTTTCCCTTACCTTCATCCTCTTTGTCTCTAAAAAATGTTTTTACAATTCTGTCTTCTAAGGAATGGAATGTAATTACTGATATTCTCCCATTGGTCGAGAGTCTTTGATATGACTTCTCTAGAATGATCGGAAGATTCTCTATTTCCCTATTAACCGCAATTCTAATGGCCTGAAATGTCTTTGTTGCCGGGTGAATTTTTCCTCCCATAGGAGTCACTCTCTTAATTACAGTAACTAGTTCTTCTGTAGTCTTAATTGGATTAACCATTCTTTCTTTCACGATTGCTTTTGCAATCTTTCTTGCATATCTCTCTCCTCCAAAACCAAATATGATATCTGAGAGGGACTCTTCTTCGAAATGATTCACAACATCATATGCTGTCACTTCTCCTTCTCCTGGATCGTCATTAAAAGTCATTGTTAATGGTTGGTTTCCATGAAAAGTAAATCCTCTTTCATCTTCATCTAGCTGGTATGAACTTAATCCTAAATCGAATATATACTTATCTACCTTTGAAATTCCTAGATCTTCTAATACTGTGTCTAAATTAACTGAGTTATTTTTTATAAAATGAAATTTAACATCTGTATATTTTTCTAATCTTTTTTTTGATCTCTCTATTGCTGCGCCATCTGCATCTATACCGATAAGTGTAATATCTTTTTTTCCTTGCTCACATATTGCTTCACTGTGTCCCCCAGCTCCTAAAGTCCCATCAAGAATTACATCCCCATCTGAGATGTTCATTCCTTCAATTGTTTCTTTTAGTAATACTGGTATATGTTTCATATTTATTTTATATTGCTCCGATGTCCCCTAGTGTTTCTGCCATTTCATCTGCTTTTGACAGAACTTTTTGATTGTATTCGCTCCATAGATTCTCATCCCAAATTTCTACACGATTGTATACTCCTGCGAATACTGCTTTAGAACCTAGTCTTGCAAATGATCTTAAGTGTTCTGGAAGAAGTACTCGTCCAGCTCCATCAATGGACATTTCCATTGCACCAGAGAGCATGAACCTGTTAAATCCTCTAGTGTCAGCTTGTCCAAAACCCATTGTTCCTAACTTCTCTGCAATCTGTTTCCATTCCTTTTCCGAGTATATAAATAGACAATTATCGAGACCACGAGTGATTACAATCTTCTTACCTAATTCACTTCGAAATTTACTAGGAAGTGAAATCCTGTTTTTGTCATCAATTGTGTGTTTGTATTCTCCGATTAACATATTTTTTATATTTACCACTTTATCCCACTTATATACCATTTTACCCCACTTTGTACCAAAAAACTACCTAGTTTTCCACTTTGTTACATAATAAAAAAACACCATTTATTTATGGTGCTTTTTTATTATGTATTTAATTATATTTAACCCTTCGGCTTCATCAATGGAAATGCTTGTGCTTCTCGTATGGATACTCCTGCCAAGAAAGAAAATAATCTTTCTCCACATCCAAAGCCACAAGTTGGAGGCATTCCGTGCTCTAACATCTCTACGAATCCCCACTCTGCCATCATTGCCTCCTCATCTCCTTCCATCAACATCTTTTGCTGTCTCTGGAACCTTTCAGATTGGTCCACAGGATCATTAAGCTCTGAATATCCCTTACCCACTTCGCTTCCAGCAATAATCGGCTGAAACTCTTCTACCCTTCCTGGTTTATCATTATTAAGTTTTGCAAGAGGAGCTACTTCTACAGGATGATTAATTAGAAATGCAGGACCTGAAATTTGTTTTCTACAATATTTCCATAATGTATCAGATAATCTCTCCTTATTATCTCCATCCCATCTAATTCCTAGCTCTTTTGCTTTGTCTTTCATATCATCAACAGTAGCAGTAAGAACATCAATACCTGTAACTTCTTTAATCTTTGAAACATAATCAATCTCTTCCCATTCATCAGAAAGATCAAATTCATAACCACGAATTTCAAATTTAGTTTTCCCAAATACGTCATTAGCAATTTTTTTATACATCTCTTTTACCAATTCCATTCCATCTTTATAGTTTGCATAAGCCCAATAGAATTCCATATTAGTAAATTCTTGAAGATGCTCTGGACTTGATCCTTCATTTCTAAATACTCTTCCTATTTCAAAAGTCTTAGGGAAACCTGCTGCCATCAATCTCTTCTGCCAAAGTTCTCCAACAGAAATACGAAGGAATACATCCATACCATAATCATTATGATGAGTCTTGAATGGTCTTGCTTCTGCTCCCCCTGTAGTAACTTCAAGTGTTGGAGTCTCTACTTCCATGAAACCTTTAGATTCCATAAACTCTCTCATCACTTTCCAGAACTTTGATTTCTTTTCTATCATCTCCCTTAATTCAGGATTTGAAAGAATATCAAGATATCTTTTCCTATATCTCTCATCATCATCCTTAAGTCCAAAATGCTCTGTAGGAATTGGTAAAATTGCTTTTGATAGCATCCTCCAAGATTTAACTTCTAAGCTCTCTGCACCTCTTTTTGTGACGAATAGAGCACCTGAAACTTCTACGAAGTCCCCTATATCAACTGTATCTTTAAGCAACTCAAAACCATCCTTGATTTCTTTACCAGAATATGTAATTTCAACATCTTCTTTTAGAACAATTTGGAATTTTCCTGTTCCATCATATATATCAGAAAACATGATTGACCCTTGTCCACGCAAAGACATTACACGTCCAGCTAAAGTAACTTCCTCTCCCTCTTTGAAGTTATCGATAACACTAATAATATCATGTGTTTTATCACACTTACTAGGATAAGGATTAATACCTAAAGATTCTAGCTTTTCACGCTTTTCTATTCGAACTTCTTTGAGTTCTTTTTCATTTGCCATATTATGTTTAAATTACTTAATATCAAGTACTTTGTATTCTACACTACCTCCAGGTGTTTCAAAAGTGAATGTTTCCCCTTTCTTTGTACCTATAAGTGCTTTTCCAAGTGGTGAAGTATATGATATTTTACCTTCTAACATATTAGCTTCCTCAGGACCAACAATATCAAAATCTCTCTTTGAGCTATCTCCTTTCTTTAAAACAGTTGCTTTAGAACCAATAGCCACTATATCCCCCTTAGACTTTTTGATGATTTCAGCAGTCTTAATAACCCCTTCAAGGTGATTTATTCTATCCTCAAGTTTAGCTTGAGCATCACGAGCATCGTGATATTCAGCGTTCTCTGATAAGTCTCCTAGACTTCTAGCATACTCTAGATTCTTTGCTATTTCTTGTCTTTTTGTAGTTCTTAGCTCTTCTAATTCTACTACAAATTGATCATATTTTTCTTTTGTTAAATGTGTTTTTGACATAAATTATGAGATAAATATATATGAATAGACCAAAAAGTCAACCGTATAGGTCCTAAAAGTCTTCCCTGAAGTATTCATACTTATTTAAAAGCATCCAATCCATAAACTGACTCATTATGAAAACCCCTCCAAGATAGTTATCTCTTGGACCTTTTTCCATCATAATAGTGAAAGCATATCTAGGCTTATCATATGGAAAGTACCCAATAACCCACGAATTAACATTAGACTTACTTGCTCCAAGTTCAGCAGTACCTGTTTTTGCTGCAACTTCTAAATGATCTCTTTTTAAACCTTTTGCTGTACCTTCTAATACTGCCATTCTCATTCCCTCTTGAACAATTTTCTGATTTTTGTCACTAATAAAATCTATATCGTCTCTAACTTCTTTTTTGGAATCTTTCTCAAGAGTTGGCTCTATTATCTCTCCTGTTGCAATTGATGAAGTTGCGCGAAGAGCCTGCAAAGGTGTGATTTGGAAACCATACTGACCAATAGAAGTAAAATATGTATCTCCTACTCTCCAATCATCATCAAATATTTCTCTTTTCCAATCAGGATCTGGAATAGTACCTACCGGACCCTTGAAATATTCTTCTCCTAATTCAACACCAAAACCAAATTTTTTCATATATTCACTTATCTTCCATATTCCCAATCCTTCTCTGCCTCCATATCCTCCTCCTAGATGATAAAAAAAGATATTAGATGAAACAGATATAGCATCTCTAACATTAACCCATCCATGAGCCTTCCAATCGGTAAACACAGACGGAAGGTCTGGATTATATGGATTTGGAACAACTAATTTACCAGTACTTTCAAATTGAGTACTTTCATCAATTATTTCCTCTTCAAGTCCAGCCATAGACATGAAAGGTTTAATAATAGATCCAGGAGTAAATAGTCCTTGGGAGTATCTATTCAAAAATGGCTTTCGGGGATCGTTCTGAAGTTCTTGAATATAGTCCCCATCTCCATGAGCAAATCTTGATGTGTCATATCCCGGATAATTAGTTGCTGTTAGTAATTCACCATTTTTTAAATCCATTACCAAGCCAACCCCTCCATCAAACCCCACCCTTTCCACAAGACTTTCTATTAGTTCATACATCTTTTCTTGCATCTCTATATCAATAGATAAATTAACAACTCCACCATCCTCTGGAGAAAATAGTAAACCACCTTCGGTATATTCACCTCGAGCATTAACTTCTACTAATTGTTTACCATTAGTACCAGAGAGTAATCTATCAAAATAGTATTCAACACCACTTTTTGCTTCATAAGTGTCTTGATAGAAAAAACCTGAACTGTCTCTTTGTGGATGAGTAATATATCCAATTATATGACCAAAACTAGGATGAGAGTAATATTCTCTTTGAAAAAACTCTTCATCGCTAATTGGTTCATTCCAAGCAAGTGGCTCTCCATTCCTATCAGCAATAACACCTCTTTTTGCAAATAGAATTTTATGCGCCAAACTATTATTTTCACTTCTTTCACGATATGAGTCTCCATTTACAACCTGTAAAAACCAAAGTCTCCCTGAGTATATTAAAAAAACCAAAACGAAAAATGCTCCTAGTAGAATAATTGACCTCGTAGCTATTGGCTTAATCAATCTCCCTTCAAAAGAGTCATCGCTAAATGAGCCTTCTCTCCCGCCATCAATTAACACCTCTTCAGGATTAATACTGGAATGACTGTAATTCTTTTTTCTTCTAAATATATTTCTCATTTATTTAAATATCAAATTCTTTTTTAAATACAAAACTACTAGAAAAGATATTGTGAATACAATTAGCATTATTCTATCATCGTTAATTCCATATAGGATATCTAGCCAATAACCAATAACAATCATTTCAATAAAGAAAGGAGTGAATAATGAAATAATCATAGTAATTATCAATAGTACCCACCAAGGAAAAATAAATATTGAAATAAGACTTAAAATTGAAATTATGAATCTACTTAAAATACTATTCATATTATTTTTCAATTGAAACATATCTAATAGATGATAGTTTTATTGGAATGTTTACATAAACCCTAATTGAAGGATCATTAATAGTTTCTTCTATATATGTAACATCTGCAAATGGATTACTCATATCATCAATTAATGCGACTGTGTCACCCTCTAATATCCCTGATGTACTTGAAAATTCACCAATATAAGATAATCCTTTAAGTGGAGATAAAATACCTTCATTTCCAGAAATTGATACAGATATATCTCCTTCATTTCCAATTAAAGATACTATTGATTGATTATTTGTAAGACTTTCAACTTGCCCAATGTGGTAATCATTTACATAAACTCTTTTACCTATAGCGATACCATCATTGCTCCCCTTATTTATTCTCAATGTATCATATGGAATATTTGGAGGACGAGCTATTACTTCTGAAATGATAAAATCTTTTTCTCCTTCAGAGTCTATCTTACAAATACTTCTAAGTGATTCATTTTCACTTCTTAGAAGATCTCTTGAATCTATTTCTTTATTTAGTCTTACTATTTCTGACTTCAAATCTTCATTTTCTTCTATCAAAACACCACTCTTACCTGTTACAACTTTGAAAACAGTATCTATTCCCCTACTTATAGAATGGATAGGGTTTGAAAAAACATTACTTGTACCTCTTCCAATTGAAGCAATGGGATTAAAAGATACTTCAATAATAACAATTAAAATAATAACAATTAAAATATTACTGTAATAGTTTCTCTTTCTTTTATTATTTTGTCGGTGGTAAATCTGCCTCATCAGTTATTACAATTTCTCTATATTTATTAATATTCTCTAATATTATACCAGTTCCCCGAGCTACTGCTGTTAAAGGTTCAGGAGTAATATACACTGGAATTCCAAGCTCTTCCTCAAGCACTTTATCAATACCTCCAATCAAAGCTCCACCTCCCGCAATATGAATTCCTCTTTTCATTATATCAGCAACAATTTCTGGTGGTGTTATCTCAAGAACTTCCTTAGTTGTATCAATCAATGTTTGAATTGATTGAGCTATAGCCTCTCGTATATCAGAATCTGTAAGAATAACCTCACGTGGAAGTCCTGTAACTAGATCACGTCCACGAATTGGAGCCTCTATTGGATCTCCATCATTTGATACAACACCAAGCTTAATCTTAATTTCTTCTGCCGTTTTTTCTCCAATTAGAATTTTGAATTCGCTTCTTATGTAATTTGAAATATCATCATTTAATTTATCACCCGCAATAGTTAAATTCTTAGAACGAACAATTCCATTTAAAGAGATCACAGCAATATCAGTTGTTCCTCCTCCAATATCTATAATCATACTTCCAACAGCCTCATCAACTGCTATACGACTTCCGATAGCGGCTGCCATAGGTTCTTCAACAATATATACCTCACGAGCTCCAGCATTTAGTGTCGCATCTCTTACAGCTCTTGTTTCTACATTAGTAACTCCCGATGGAACACCTACAACTACACGAGGACCTAATAGCTTCTTATTTCCCGACTCTGCCTTGTTAATTAAATATGAAATCATCTCTTCTGTAATTTCAAAATCTGAAATTACACCATCAACGAGTGGTCGAATAGCTTTTATGTGCTGTGGAGTTCTACCAAGCATTTTTTTTGCCTCAGCACCTACAGCAATTACTTTTCCTGTTTTTTCATTAATAGCAACAACAGAAGGCTCATTAATTATCACCCCTTTCCCAGGAACATACACAAGAGTGTTTGCAGTCCCAAGGTCAATACCTATGTCATTAGATAATAAACCTGCAGAATGTTTAAGCCTGTCGATCCAACCTTTTATTTTCTTTGTTAGTGATTTTGTTTTTTTCATATTATCCTATATTAAAAAATCTCCTGACATAATATCTGACTCTAATACATGTCTAACTTTTTTTGTTTTTCTATCAATAACTTCTACTTCCCCGCTTTCAATAGTCTTTTTTCCTATAATGACCCTAGTTGATATTCCTATAAGTTCAGAATCTGCCATCTTTTCTCCAGGACGAATATCTCTATCATCGTAAAGAACTTCTATTCCAAGATCTTTTAATGCAGAATACACTTGATTAGCAAACTCTACAACCTCTTTTGAATCTGTGCCCAGGGTTATAAGATGTATTTGGTATGGAGAAACTTCTTTAGGCCAAATAATTCCTGACTCATCTGAAAGATTCTCTACAATAGCCCCCATTAATCTTCCTATACCTATCCCATATGAACCCATAAATACAAGCTCTTCATTCCCCACTTCATTTTTATATTTTAAATTTAATGGTTCTGAAAACTTAGTTCCTAAAGTGAAAATATTTCCAACCTCAATAGATCTTTCCTCTCTTAGATTATCTTTTTCTAAAGATAATCTTTCTAGAACCTCATCACTAAGAACTTCCTTATTAACTGCAATACCAGATTTATCATCTACATATATAGTATCTTCTCCTACTGGAGATAATAGCTGAAATTCATGTGAAAACTCTGAGAATGATCCTCCAGAAGCAAATGTTAAAAATGTAGAATCTCCTAATCCTACCCTACTAAAAACATTCATATACACTTCTTTCATTTTTTCATAGAAAGTATTATGCTCTTTTTCGTCTTTAGAAAATGAATATAAATCTTTCATTATAAATTCTCTACCTCTCATTATTCCTGATTTAGTTCGAAGTTCATTTCTAAACTTGTTTTGAAATTGATACGGATAAACAGGTAAATTCTTATATGAAGAAATATATTCACTCATTAATTGTGTTAATGGTTCTTCATGAGTAAAACCTAGTCCTAACTCTGTTTTGTTTTTTAAACTTGTCTTAAACCAATTATCTACCTTCTCATCATCCCATCTATCTGTCTTCTCCCAAAGACTCTTATTTTGTAGAGTCGCCATTTCCATTTCTTGCCCTCCAATCTTATTCATTTCATCTCTAACAATTTCCTCTATTTTATCTATAACTCTAAGACCAAGAGGTAGCATACTGTATACTCCAGCCATTTCTTTATGTATATACCCTGCCCTAATTAATAATTGAGCATTCTTAGATTCCTCATCTTTTGGTGCATCCTTACAAGTTTTGGTAAATAGTTGTGTTTGTTTCATATATCTAGTTTATCTTATTTACCATTAAATATAAAGGGTTTTGGGTGATTGACTAAGATAGTTTGCTGTATTAAAAAACACATCCGGTACATATCCGGATGTGTTGATTTGAGAAAGATTGTAATACTAAGTACTTTTTCGTTTTAGAGCAATTCCTCCAATAAATTTTTCTAATCTTAATCGCTTCATCTTTAATTCCCTATACTTCTCAATAGAGGAATTATCTTGATTATTATTTTGTAATTTAAATTCCAAATAATCCTCATTATATTTTAAATAGAAATCTTTCAATTTTTTACTCCATTTGATTATGTATTTATTCCAATCATTTTTACAAGCTCGCATAAGTTTTATCTCTGCTCGCTCTATCTGTCCTTCTAAAGAAGGGTTTGTATATTTATTTTTCATAACTTTTATGGTTCTTTCTATATTATATATATCACAAATTTATATTTAGAACAATTTACCTACATCACTAATTGTCAAAATAATCATAAGAATCATAAGAATAGAGAATCCAATTGTATTTGCCCAAACCTGGAACTTATAATTAATTGGTTTTCTAATTATTGATTCAACTGCTACAAACAATAGTCTTCCTCCATCAAGAGCTGGAATTGGTAATAGATTAATAATTGCCAAGTTTATAGATATTAAAGCAGTAAACACTAACACGAATGAAAATCCAACCTTTGCAGCTTGATCAACAAGAGAAACAATTCCAATAGGACCAGATACTGTTTCCATATCTGCATTTAGAGTAAATAGGTCTCCAAAGAATCCAATTAGACCAATTGTTGTTTCTTTTATTAAATATCCAGTAAATACAAAACTTTGAGTGAAGGCATCTATAATTGATATACTTCCTATTGTCGTATATTCCAATGATGTTCCAATTTTATTATCCTCATTTGGAGTGATTTCTAAACTCAACATCTCCTCTCCTCTTATAATATCAATAGTAATTTCTTCTCCCCTACTTTCAGAAACAAATGAAACAACTTCTTCTGGAATGGTAATATCCATAACTCTTGAATCTGTAGATAATTTAACTATCCTATCATCAACCATTAATCCTCCAACTTCAGCTGGTGTGTCTTCTTCTACAAAATTACTAATTACAACTGCTGCATTGTTTTGATCAATTCCAGGTAATTCTATTGGTGAAGAGAATCCTGATAGTAAAGCAATAAATAGAAGTATCCATGCAAAAATAATATTAAATGTAACACCCGCAATCAATACCAATGCTTGTTTAAATCTGTTCTTAGAAGTAAAACTATTTGATACGTCATCTCCAGTAGATAACTCATCTGGATTTTCTCCAAATATTTTTACATACCCACCAAATGGAATTAAATTTAAAGCATACTCAGTACCCTTAATTTTCTTCTTCCATAATGTTGGAGGAAAGCCTAAAGCAAATGCATCTACTCTCATTCCTGTGTATTTTGCAACAAGGAAATGACCTAATTCATGCACGAAAATAAGTACTCCAAGTATTACGATAAAAAGGATTATTGACATATTATAAATTTGTTATTTCTTCTTTTTTAATTTTAGCAAGAGAATCAAATTCCTTATTTTTTTCATCAATTACATTTTGTATATCTTCTTTAGCTTTAGCAGTATCATCATCTGATAGTTCATCACTTTTAACCTCATTAACAGCAGCTTCTCTTACTTGTCTTACTCTAATCTTTCCTTCTTCAAGCTTCTTGTCTGCTAATTTTGATATTTCTACCCTTCTTTCTGTTGTCATGTCTGGAAAAATAACTCTAACACCCGCGCCGTCTGTAGATGTTGAAACTCCTAAATCAGCAACAGCAATTGCTTTTTCTATATCTTGTACTTGTCCTTTATCCCATGGAGAAATCCTAACAGTTTTAGGGTCTTCAATACTAATATTTGCTACCTGATTTAGTGGAGTCTTTGTTCCATAAGAATCGATATGTATACCATCTAAAATAATAAGAGATGCTCTACCTGTTCTTAATGTTCCAAGCTCCTTCTTAAACCATTCGTCTACTTCTTCTAATTTATTTTTTAATTCATTGATATTAAACATATACAGATATTATCACGATTGATATTTATAATAAAGGACTAATCTAAACAAATAGCGAAAGATTCTAAAGATTGTTTAATAGAAGCAGATGGTGAATTTATTAATTTATGAATTTCAACTAATCTTCTAAACACATCTTTATTATCTTTCTTCTTATCTATACAAGCAGACATTAAATCTACAATCTCACTTTTCCTAATTTTACCTTCCTTGTGTTTCTTGGTCATAGCCTCTACGTACTTAATACGATCTTGAATTGGCAGTGATATAAAATCATCTACAGATGATTCTTCCTCATTATTTATATCTAAATAGAAACAACGTGAATGGACAGTGTCTAAAAGTTTTGAAGTATTAGGAGTTATTAGTATAAAAATAGTATTTTTCTTTGGTTCCTCTAAAGCTTTTAATAGGGCATGTTGAGATTCATTTCTAGAGCCAGAAACACTGTTAAAGTATAGTACATAAACATTAACTCCTCCTCGACTAATCATTTCTGAATGATTAATTATCTCTCTAACCTTATCAATAGTAAGTCCATCTTCAATATATGTATTAATAACAACATTTTCTCCTAAATCTTCTTTTACATTACCAATACATGACTCATTTCCTTTTACAATAAATGAATGGTGTAGAAATTCTCCTGTAGAAGTTTTAAACATTGTTGTATTCTATCATTTTTGATGTAAACAGAAAATCATTGACATTATTAATTTATACTTATATAGTTTAATATAGATGAACAAAATACGAATTCCTGACAATTGTCACACAAAGATAAAGCTAAAGCTAAACAAGCTTCAAAAAAACATAAATGAGATGGCTAAGGTAGTTCCTATATCTCAAAAAACACACTCCAATGAATACCTAGAAAAACTAGAAGAATCTATAAAACTAGGTATTATCGTTTGCAAATGGTGTGAAGAAGTAAACACTAGAAGTTCTAGGAGTACAAGAAAAGATATTGGTAAATATTTTTATAAAAGCGCAATATTCTTCATTAGAAGAAAAAATAGTTTAGTATTCAAGCCTGCGGATTAAAATCCCAGGCTTTTCTTTTATCGCTTAGTAATTACACTTTTTTTGTATAGATCTAAATGATTTAATGTAACGCCTGTTCCTTTTACAACACAGTAAAATGGATCTTCTGCTAATTTAGCTTTTACTCCAGTCCTTCTGTATACCAACTCTGGTAAATTACGAAGTTGAGATGATCCTCCTGTCATGATGATTCCTTGATCTATGATATCTGATGCAAGTTCTGGCGGAGTATCTTGTAGTACATCCTTAATAGCTTTTATCATCTCTCTTAATTCTTTTGTAAGTGCTTTAACAATTTCATTAGTTTTAATTGTTGTAGCTCTTGGAAGTCCTGTTAGATAATCTCTTCCCTTTATTTCCATCTCTATTTCTTCATCAATGGGCACAGCTGATCCTACTGTATTTTTTATTCTCTCAGCTGTCTTATCTCCAATAGCAAGATTAAAAGTCTTTTTTACATAATCACAAATAGCAGCATCTATTCTATTTCCTGCACATTTAACAGAAGTAGAAGTAACAATTCCTCCTAAAGATATAACAGCCACATCAGTAGTTCCTCCACCAATATCAACTATCATATGCCCCTTGGCTTCATGTATTGGTATACCAGCTCCTATAGCCGCAAGAATTGGTTCTTTCACAATATATGCATTCTTTGCTCCCGCCTTAATAGCAGCCTCAATTACAGCTCTTCTTTCTGTAGAAGTAACTCCTGCAGGAACTGATACCATTACCTCTGGTTTAAAAAATGACCATCTACCAAGGGCTTTTTTAAAATAGTATGAAAGCATTGCCTCTGCCACACGATAGTCAGCAATTACCCCATCCTTCATTGGGCGATATGCAATTATATCATCTGGCGTTCTACCTATCATATCTTTAGCTTCATTTCCTACAGCTAATATTTTATTATCATATTCAGAAACAGCAACTACAGATGGCTCTTCTAATACGACTCCTTTACCAGGAACAAAAACCAATGTATTGGCTGTTCCAAGGTCTACCCCTAATTTTGGTGAGAAAAATGACATATCATTATATTATTACCTTTGGATATAAAAAGCAATTGATTAAGGCCTTTTTGATATGCAGTTCTTGTTTCGTAATTTAATTGACATATCAAGAGATTGTGATATTTTTTGAGTTGAAAATCAACTAACTTAATTAATGCACATACCCCAACCATACATCGCTCTTTACATATCACTCGGAATACTATCGGTCAGTATCTCCAGATACTTAATACATTACAATGAAATGTTAATAAAAAAACATAGAGGACAAAATGTATTTTTAGAAACTTTAACAATCATGTTTTTTCCAATAGCTAACATTACTGAAAAAAATAAATCTCATAGACTAGGACACATTCATAGAAAAAGTTTAGTCTACAAACTTTGTTGCTGTAGATACGACAATAGAGATACTATTATATTTTGTATTGGTGGAACAATCTTATGGTTCCCCATATTTATTATAACAATGATATATATACTCTTAATAAATCTGAGAATGGTATCTATAGATTAATAGAAAAAATAATTATTAACCGCTCTTCCTTTAATAAGGTAAGAGCGGTTTTTTCTTACCTACCCCTTTAAAATCAATGTAAAATATGTCAGTATACAATTATGAACATAGTAGAAGTAATACCAATTACAAAGAGTGTCAAAATCGATACTCTTACATATTATACAACCAAGAAAATATCTCTTGGTAATCTTGTTACTGTACCTATTAGAAAAAAGCTTGTAACGGCTCTTGTTGTTGGAATTAAAGATGGAAAAGAAATGAAGGGCTCTATAAGATCTTCTGATTTTGCACTAAAGAAAGTGAAAGGTGTTCTAAAAAAGAAACTCTTTAAAAAAGAATTCATAAGAACAGTTGCAGAACTTTCTGACTATTATGCAACAAGTGCAGGATTGGTATTAAATCAATTATCATCTACTAAAATAATTGAAAATAGTGACAAGATAAAAGTTATAGAAAAAAGATCAAAAAGAGAGAAAAAAGAATCATTGATATATGCGATACAAGCAGATCGTGATGATAGATATAGTCAATATAAAAATTACATAAGAGAAAGATTGGCGCAAAATGAATCTGTTATTTTCATATTACCTACTCAATCAGATATAGATTTTGCTGATCAATATATAACAAGAGGAATAAAAAACAGAGTCTTTACACTATCTCCTAATTTTTCAAAAACTAAATTAATCTCTGCATGGAATAGTTCACTTGAATCAGAGAAACCTGTTGTGATAATAACCACTCAAACAATGATGCATATTCCAAGAAATGATATTGGCGCAATAATAATAGATAGAGAAAGTAGTCCTGCATATAAATCAATGAGAAGGCCATATGCCGATGGAAGAAAAGTGGCTCAAGTATATTCTAAACACTTAGGAGCTAGACTTGTTATTGGTGATACCCTACTTACAATTGAAACACTAAACAAAATTAGTGACCAGGAATACATGGAACTAAGCCCTCTTGTTTTTAGGTCTCTCACTCCTGCAACAACAGAACTAATTAATATGATAGAAGTAGAAAATCCTCCAACAGTATCAATAAGTAATGAAATTCTTGAAATGCTCCAAGATGCCAAATCGGAAAATGCCAACTCATTCATTTTTACAGCTCGAAAAGGATTATTTTCATCTGTTTCTTGTGATGATTGTAAGAAGGTTAGAACATGTACATTCTGCTCTTCTCCTCTTGTCTTACATGGAGGATCTGATCCTACAAATAAAAACTTTTTGTTTAGATGTCACTCTTGTGGAGAGGAACAACAGGCTGGTGGACTGTGTCCTGACTGTAAAAGCTGGAAACTAACGACCTTAGGAATTGGAATTGAACAAGTGGAAAGAGATATAAATGAATTATTACCTGATTCAAAGATTTTTGTGTTAAGCAAGGATACAGCATCAACTCCCAAAAAAGCAAAAGATATCGTAGAAAACTACTATAAAACTCCTGGAGCAATACTAGTAGGAACTGAAATGTCTCTTCCATATTTAAATGAAGAAATAGAGTATGTAGGTGTATCATCACTTGATACACTATTCTCACTTCCCGACTTTAGAATAAGAGAAAGACTAATGCATATACTACTAGTTCTTAGAAAAGTTTCTTCAAAAAAACTACTGGTCCAAACTCGTCATCCAGATGAGATAATATTTGAACATGGATTATCAGGAAATCTGGTTTCTTTCTATAGAGAAGAAGAGAAAGCAAGAGAAAAATTTGGATACCCTCCTTTTATGACTTTAATAAAAGTAACAAGGGCGGATAAAAAAGAAGTTGTGGAAGAAGAGATGGCTCAGCTTGAGAAGTTCTTTGCACCTCATGAATTTCATGTTTATCCAGCATTTACAGAAAAGGTTAAAAACTCCTATGTAATGCATGGATTAATAAGACTTGATCCAAATAAGTGGCCAGATAAGGAACTTGCTGATAAATTAAGAATGCTTCCTCCAAACTATAGAGTAGAGATAGACGCACAAAGCTTATTATAATCTTTATTCCTCTTTTTTTATCTCCCATTTTCTGTATACTAATATTATGAAACTAGAAATAGTACAAAAAGGAAATAAGGTTCTAGAAACACCTACAAAACTTATTTCCGAAAAAGAAATATCATCTACTGATCTTCAGACATTGATACTAGATATGCATGAAACATTAGCTTCATCTAATAATGGTGTTGCTCTTGCTGCGCCTCAGGTTGAAGCAAATAAAAGAGTATTTGTGATATCTCCAAATGTTTTTGATATGGAAGAATATCATGATCTAGAAATACAAACGGTTCTAATTAATCCTAAAATAATATGGCAGTCTAAGGACAATAAAAGAATGGAAGAAGGATGTCTTTCAATACCAGGTGTTACAGGATTTGTTAAAAGAAGCACTAGAGCAACAGTTGAGGCCACAGACGAAAATGGTCATGTATTTGAGATAGAAGGAAAGGGATTGTTAGCACAAATATTCCAACATGAAATAGATCATTTAGATGGAATCCTTTTTGATTCAAAAGCTACTGATTTAAAAGGTAATGAATAATATATGAAAATTGCTTTTTTTGGTACAGATGAATTCGCAGAGATTATATTAGAGAAAATTACTAATGTTGGCTTTAAGCCAGAACTTATTGTTTGTTCACCTGATAAACCCCTTAGAAGAAATAAGGGTTTCATTTCTCCAGAAACTAAAGAGTGGTCTTTAAAAAAAGAAGTTGAAGTAATTCAACCTCATAAACTAGATGAGGAATTTATAGAATATTTAAAAAGTAAAGAATGGGATCTTTTTATCGTTGCCTCATATGGAATGATAATACCAAAATCAATTTTAGAACTTCCTAAGAAAGGAACTTTTAATGTTCATCCTTCTCTTTTACCTAAATACAGAGGATCATCTCCAATTGAAACAGTAATACTAGAAGATGAAAAAGAAACTGGTGTAACAATCATGCTAATGGATGAGAAAATGGATCATGGACCAATAATAGAACAAGAAGTTATTAAATTCCAAATATGGGAAGAAAGATTGATTATAAGAAGTACTATGGCTGAAATTGGAGGAGAATTATTATCAAATGTAATAGCCAGAAGCTTTGAAGAGGAAATAAAAGGAACTCCACAAGATCATTCACAAGCAACTTTTACAAAACTATTGAAAAAAGAGGATGCTAAAGTTAATTTAGAAGATGATGATTATTTAAATTATAGAAAGTTTTTAACATTTAAAGGATGGCTTAGCCCATGGATGATAATAAATGATAAAAGAGTAATTATTGAGAAAGCAGATTACAAAGATGGTGAATTCAAAATATTAGAAGTTACTCCAGAAGGAAAGAAAACTACTGACTGGAAAAACTTCTCCACAAATTTTATAAAATAAAAAACACTCTATTATGAGTGTTTTTTATTTTAGTACTTAATTACTTAATTGTAATTCCTTCAATCACAACTGGTTCTAATGGTCTATCAAAAGGACTTCCTGTTGTTTCTACCTTGTTTATTTCTATAACAACATCAATTCCTTCTATAACTTGTCCAAATACTGTATGTTTTCCATCAAGAAATACATTATCTCCTGTATTTATAAAGAATTGACTACCGTTTGTTCCCGGTCCAGAATTGGCCATTGATAAGGTACCTACTGTATTTGAAAGATCTTCCACAAACTCATCTTCAAATTGATACCCAGGACCTCCTGTTCCCCATTGTCCAATTAAAGAATTATCTTTTGTAAGAGGGTCTCCAGTCTGGTTCATAAATCCTTCAATAATTCTATGAAACTTAACATCTTCATAGAACCCTTCATTAGCTAATTTTACAAAGTTCTCAACTGTCTTTGGTGTTTTATTTTCATATAATTCCACCGTAATCTCCCCCATGCTTGTCTTAATTATTGCTGTTGAACTCATACTATCTTGATTAATTATTTCTTCTTTTAATATCTCTTCCATTTTTACGTCATCATTAATTACTGGAGCAATAGTCTTATTTTTATCTAAAAAAATCATAACTATTATTGCCAAAACTATTATGATAGATACAATTATTTTTTTCATTTTAATTCATTAATATTCTGGGTTGATAATTCGGCTATTACTTTACCATAAGTATAAGCCCTGTGACCTATTATAGTCATAAGAACTAAAAAAGTTATAAACATATAAATTACTACTTTCCAAAATTCCAGCATCATAATATTATCTGTTTCTTTTTAGTAACCCTTTAGCCTTTCTTGCTCCTGAAATCATCATATCTCTCCACTTTCCTTTACCCCTCCTTAATCTCTTAATCATTTCTTCATAAGAACAATCAATAGCAGCATCTATACTCTCCTTACGAGAAGTAACCCTTACCAACTTGCCTTCAACAACCAAATTATATTCAGCAGAAAAAATCTTTCCTTTCTTATGATGATTTGTATCTTTTGATATTTCTACATTAAGTATAGTGTCCTCATTTTGAGAAGTAATATATTTTAATATTTTATTTCCCTTATCATTAATTTTATTTGATAAACGATCACTAATATCTATATTATTTGTTGTTATGTTTATTTTCATACTTCTATATTATATCACATAATTAAATATCAATAGCTATCATTTTTTTAGGATGATGATGACCACTTACTATTTTCATTTGACCACCAACTTTTAATTCTATTCTAACTAATTCTAGTACCTTCTTATTAGCCAACCCTCTTTCAGCTGGTTCTTTTACCCAGGCTTCAAAATACCCAGGTTTTAATATTGAAATTTTATCTTTCTTGGAATTTACATGAACTGTTACGTGTATATACATTATGTACTGATTATATAAAGAAAAGGCCCTTGCGTAAACAAGGACCTTGATCTAAGCAAATGCATGCTCATGCTTTAGAAAAAGTATGGTCATGACAAGAGCAAAGAATATATTAAGAACACCAAATAATTTTGATATATCTATTTCAGGACTAGATCCATAAATAAATACTATTGCGATTGATGTAAGTATTGGAGCAAAAAGTACACCGAAAATTAAGGTGCAAAATGCAAAAAATAATATATTTTTCATTCTTCTGTATATTACATACTTAAATAAAATATGTCAAATACTAGTCTGTTTGAGGAGGTCTCCAGAATATTCTTTCTAATATTCCATGCCTCTTATTCTTATGAACTTTCTTAGCAAAAGAAAGACCTTCTTTTTCACACTTTTTTAATACTTTCTTATTTTCGAAAGCTTTAACATCTCCGGTATATATAGCTCCCATACACTTCGATCCATAATATAGAAAAACATTTCTCAGCCAGAAAGGAGGAAATGCGAAGAATAACATCTTTTGAGCCCAAACAGGTGTCCCTCCAGAAACTAGGAAATATGTTTTTAAATCTTTCAGTTTTCCAACAGGTTGACCTAAATGATTTCTATTATTCATATCTAATGCCAGGAATCTAATTCTATCTATTAGATTTTTAAGTTGTGAAGGAACTGAGAAATTATATGTAGGAGTTGATATAACTAATCCGTCTGCACCTTTAATAAGATCTGTTAGTTTCTTAAATTCAACTTCGTGACTAGTTGGACCCTCTTTGTTATCAAATGAATATGGATCAAAATGAACATTATTTAAATTAAATTTATCTAAAATAACCCCATCAACTTTTTCAATACCTAAGATAAAATTATCCATCATTGTATCTGAATTTCTACCCTTTGATGGAGATGAATATATAGCTAAAATTTTCTTATCTTTCATGATGTGTAATTATATCAACTTTTCTTTCTCTATTCTAGTCAACTTCTTAACTCTGTATTCTTCTTTAGATGCATAACTTCTATTTTTAAATTTTTTTTTGTAAACCAACTCTACAGGCCTCCTACTTTTGGTATATTTAGCACCAAGATTACCTTCCCCATTATGCTCACTTATTCTTCTTTTTAAATCAGTTGCTATTCCTGTATACAAAGTATTATCAGAGCAACGTACTATGTATGTATAATATTCCATTTTAATTAATTAATCTTTCTGATTTCTCTACTCTTTTTAGCAGATCATCATTAGAATATCTATCTATATTAATTATATTCCATTTATTATCTGAAAGTTTTTCGTCCCAAGGACAAACTGATTTAGACCATTTTAAATATTTTCTTATATCATTTGAATCTTCTGGATTTTCTCTTGTATACATCATTATCTGACAATTATGAATCTGATCAGTTTCTTTTTTAGAAGTATTAAGTTCCTTAAATCTTTCCTGAGTTAGTCTCTCAAGCCTAGAACGAATCATCCACATAACTTCCCCATGACAAACAATAACAACGTTCATATCTTCACACTCCCTATGTAGAGTTTGGAAAATTCTATCCACTCTAAGACCAACATCTGCCAAAGACTCTCCATTTGGTGGAGTCCAATACAAAGGCTCTATTTTTTTCTCTTTCATAGATTCTTTGAATAATTCCTGTTGTTTTTCTGGCGTAATTCTGTCCATGTCCCCCCAATTACGCTCTCTAAGATAGAATTCGCTATACCAAGATGCATCTTCTATATTAAGTAATGCTGCAGTCTCCATTGCTCTTACATATTCTGATGTATAGAATCTAAAGAAAGGAAATCTTATATTTTCTTTCATCCAGTCTCCTGCAATCTTTGCTTGATCCTTCCCCTTATCGGTTAATCTCCATAAAGAACTGTGACGATTCATAAATTCATCAGTAAATACACTTACATCTCCTATTTTTGCAAGTGATGAAACGATATTCCCTTCAGACTCTCCGTGACGTATTAATATTAGATTTCTTGGCATTGACATAAAATTTTTAATTAATTTATTAAATATATTATACACTAATATGTTATACTCTCATTATGAATGAAAAAGTATCAAAAAAAATCGGAGAAGCATATGCATTTTCTATGGTTCTACAAGATTTAAATAATAAAGTACCAGAAGTATTAAAAGAATTGTTATCAGAATTATCAGAAAGTATTAATGAAGCAACTAATCTGCAAATTTCAAAATTTGATGAGATTGTTGAACAAGCAAGAACAACAGATATTGTAAAATCTAAAGCAGAAAAAACATCTGCAAAGATTACAAATATGGGAGAGTTCTATGTTGGAGATGATTGGGATGACAGTGCTGAAGTATTAGAATGGTTTAGTTTCTTTGTAGGAGCAGCCATAATTCATTGGCAACTAATATTGGGATGCGGAAGAGAATTAGAAAATGAAGAGCTAATATCAGTATCAGAAGAAGGAGTGAAATATTTTGAATCCTTACTAAGTGAGTCAAAGAAAAAAGCAGAATCAATCGGAAGAGAAAGAGCTATTAGCTAATTTAGAATTAAATTAAGTTTACTAATTTCAGATCTAATTTCTTCTCGAGTTGTCTTAAGATTATTTGAATATACATAAATTTCTTGAGTACTTGTATTATCACGTACCGTTATTAGTATTGTATCAGTGTCATTTGATATTTTCACACGTCGCTTCCCTCTTGCAGACCTTAGTCCTGCTTTTATATATCCAGTTGAAATTTTTGTGATACTCACAATGTCATAAATAGAATCACAAATCATACCTGCTGCAGGTATTACTGTTGTATGATTTCCTGAATATTTACCTCCTGATCTTGAGTTTTTTGATGACATAATCTATTAACTATCTCCTCTTTACAAATTCAGTTCTTAATACTAATTTTTTTGCTCCAGGAGCTGAACAATTAATTTCCTCTGGACTAGAATCACTAAGTCTAACATTTTTAATTACAGTACCTTTCTTTAGAGTGACTTTAGTCCCTTTTACTTTTAATTCTTTAGTCGTTTGTACTGAGTCCCCGTTCTTAAGGACATTTCCAAAAGCATCATATATTTCCATATAGACATATTACCACAATCAACACTCATTTTATTAAATATTTTCTTCTATATTAAGCCAGAAACTATCTACTCCTTTTTTGTTTTTGGCAGAAAATGGAATTAGGGTAACTGAATCATTAATCTCCCCCTGTATCTTTTTAAAGTTTTTTGAAAATTCTTTTTGATTTATTTTATCAATCTTATTAAATAGAATTATTATTTTCTCTTCTGTCTTTTCCAAGAAATTTAAAAACACCTTATCTATATCAGTAAGTCCCACTTTGCAATCAAGAACCATAACATGTGTTCTATTATTAACTTTTGTTTCTTTTATAAACCAAATTATAAGATCCTGAAGCTTATTCTTTTGCTCTAATGAACCTCTTGCATACCCATAACCAGGTAAATCTAATACTTGAAAATCATCATTAACAGTAAATAGATTTATTTCTGTAGTCTTCCCTGGCTTACTAGAAGTTTTAGCCACTGATTTGTTTGAAAGTATTGCATTTATGCTTGATGATTTCCCTGCATTTGATCGACCATAAAAAGCAATTTGTGAAAGTTCAGGATTCCACTTTTCATTTCCTTTTATAATACCTGTAACAAAAGATGTTTTATTAATTTTCATAAATTTTAGTATGACTTATAGATGAATATATTACAAGTAACATATGCATCAATGATTTTGTTTGATATATTATAAGTATAATATATCAACTTTTCTTAATATAAATTTAAATGGTAATAAAAAACAATAATCCACTACATAATACTACACTTAAAATTATACTTGAGGATCTACTATCTGAGTATGGTTGGGCAAAACTAGGTGATAAAATTAAGATAAATTGCTTCTATGAAGATCCAAGCATTAGTTCAAGTTTAAAATTTTTAAGAAGAACTCCATGGGCACGAACAAAAGTCGAAAAACTATACATATGGACATTCTTTAAACTTGACGGCACTCGTAAATAATAAATTCCTATGAATTTGATTTCTATACCCTAAAGAGTATTCTTACTTTATTTACAAATATAATATCCCATATTGGTATTTTTGGGTGTATTCCAATTTATTAATTCAGTAATTTCAACACCTGCACATCTACTAGTACCTTCATAAAAACACACTCCTCCATGCATCTCTTCCAACTCCTGACAGATATAATCGTAATAACAATATGGATCACCCCCTTCTTCACAGGCTTGCGGTATACAAGTAGATGGTGATTTTAAAGAGAGGCGCAGAAACATTAGAATAATACTCAACACCTTCTACTGGATTATTTTGCCAAGTATATACAACAGAAGCGTCTTCATTTGTTACTACATTTTTTCCATCTCTTTTATCAAAAACATAAGTAGAATTCTCAACATTCTTCTTATACATAACAATATATGGGTCCAAGTTACCATTACAATAATATAAATTATTGTAAGAATCCTGTGCTAAATTCCCATCACTTATATATACATAAGTTGGTCTTCTTCAGATTCTGGCGCAATAACAGGACTAACTTTTGGTGCACTTCTTCCTCCTATATAATCTGAAATATAGATGAATCATCTGACAATGCTACTGCTGGATATATTTCAACTAGATATAATCCAGAGCTAGTTCTTGAGTTTATTTTACTACTGCAGCTTTTTTACGCGCAGAGGAAATAGATGCAAATACAATACTTGCTATTAATGCGATGATAGCAATTACTACAAGTAGTTCTATTAAGGTAAATCTTTTTTGTGGTCATTCTTTTTTTCATAATTGTAAATTAATAGATTTAGATTTTTGAAAAAGTCTTTTGTGTTATAATAAATATAAAGAAATCATACTATGACTAGAAAAAAAACTAACAATTTAACATACATACTTATTGGGATTCCTATATTATATGTAATATATCAGGCACAACAAGCTCTACTTCTTGTGCTATTTGCCACGATACTTGCAATAGGATTTGCAGGTCTGATATTTTATATATCAAAGAAAGCTCATATATCTAATCATATATCTTTTTTACTATTATTAATGGCTACAACTTTATTTATTGGTGTTTTTAGCTGGTATATTGCACCACAATTAGAAACTCAAGTCAGAAATTTTAGTAGCTCTGTAGCAAATGCTGATTTTGGAAAAATAACTCATTATATACCAATTATAAGCATGGAGGATGGTGAAGTAATCACAACAATACAAAATAATATTAGTAGAATATTATCTGAAGTATCTACTGTCTTTAGTAGAACATTGACAACGATGACATTTTTGATAGTAACATTATTTATAGTATTCCGAGGAACCTGGAATAGTACTCGATATATTAATGTTCGAAAGAAATTAATGAAAACATGGATGGGTTCATATGATAAAGAAATAGACATTTCAACAAACATTCTACAGAAATGGCTCCTAGCACGATCCCTATCAATGATAGCAGTCGGAATTTTGACATATATAGGACTTCTTATTTTAGGTGTTCCGACACCATTATTTTTAGCAATGATTGCAAGCATCTTTTCTTTTGTACCTAATATTGGACCAATACTATCAGTAATTCCAGCAATAGTGATGGTGGCAAGCTCAGGGTTAGAATTGATTGGTTTGGTTATACTTTTATATATTGGTATTCAATTTATTGAAGGATACTTCATTACACCAGGCATTCAACAAGAACTTATACAAATACCTCCAGCCGTATTGTTTGCAGTACAATTAATCGCCGGAACAGTATTTGGCATCCTTGGACTATTACTTGCTGCACCACTTACCGCTGTAGCGATTGCTTTAATAAATAATCGATTATCATAATAGTAAAATTAATCACAACAACTGAAGATTTTTTATTATTTACCAAGTATTATAAAATGTTTTAACTTTTTCCACCAAATGCTTGCATGACATTACCAAATATTCCTTCTAGGGATCCAGAGTTCTTTTCTTGAGCAAAAAGATCTGTTGCTTCTCCTTTTTTAATAAGCTCTTTCTTGAATATATTGACATCACGATGGAGGTCTTTAGCGCTAGTAATTACCTCAGATTGTGTCTTCCCTTTTTGTGGAAGATTATTCTCATCAAAAGACTCTAAAGAAAACCATGTGTGAGAGAAATTCTTCACTAATTCAAGAATATCATTTTGTTTTATGATTATAGTGTCTTGAGATAGTTTCTGAATATCATCAATGACTTTTTTATATAAACCTTCTTTTTTCTTGAGCATACTCTCATTGACTGTATACCCCTCAGTTATATGTTTCTTTAGAGTTTTAGTTGCCCATTTTCTAAAATTAATAGCGGTAGAAGAATTAGTGCGGTATCCTACAGCAAGAATCATGTCCAATGAATAATATTTTACTGGTTTATCTGAATTAGCAATGTGCATTTTTTGCACATTGCTTTTGTCATCAACTTCTTTATCTTTAAGTATGTTGTTAATATGCTTAGTAGAAACTGTTCGGTCTATACCAAAAACATTAGCAATTTGTTTTTGCGTAGCCCAGACAGTATCCCCCTCAAAATCAGCACGGAGTTCAATTGATCCATTTTCTGCTTGGTATATAGCTAATTCTTTTTCCTTATTCATGTAGAGATTATATCATAATAGAGATAAAGAAATAATAAAGAAAAAACCGAGGTATTTACCTCAATCTTTTTTATTTTTCTCCGTCTACTAGAGGATGTTCGAACCTGTTTTAGTCTGAATACTTAATTAAGTTTTCTTATATACTCATTACTCTCCTTTCTAGATTTCAATATAACTACCTTTTCCTTATAATTCTCTAAAAATTTATAAACTCTTGCTGTTCCAGAACTTCCCATCTTAATCATCTCAAAAAAGAATGCTATATTACCCCATAAAGTCATTTCACTCTTACTTCCTGTAAATATTCTCTTTACATGATTAATCAACCTCTTCCATAGAGAAATATCAAGGAAAATTATAGTGCCAGCTTGTTCAGAAACATCTACTTGTATTAAAGGATAGAAACCATCTGATACCCATGAATCTTGTTTTATACTTTCGAGAACTTTTTCTTGAACATAAGCATGGGTTTTTTCAGGATCAGGAGTAGTTCTACTATTATAACCACCTCCACCCTCATGCCAAAAACCATCAATATTAATATATGGAATATTCTCTTGTTTTGAGATCTTCTTTGCTAAAGTTGATTTCCCACTTCCAGGTAGACCCAATATAGTTATTTTCATACTTTTACATTATCTTAATAATTGAATCCCATACATAATCTATGTCCTTTTTTTCTTTCCATAAATTTACAATAGTCTTACGCAATTCCTTGTGTTGCGGATATCCATCATCCTCACCATTCATTAAATGACCACATTCTTCATTCAATAGAACAGTTAAAGATTCTTTTATCTCATTATATTTTTCTTTATCTATTTTATCCTGCTGTTCTCCAAACTTAAGCCATGTATAGAAATGCCATAATTCATGCATTGCAATATTAGCTGGCTTATCAAATACAGCAGATACAAAAAACCAATTTTCTTTTATTCTATATGGACACCTATTATTAATAGTAAGATATGCTGTTATTTCTTCCTTCAAAGAAACACCAAAAACTTCTTTTGCTATATTATGAAACTCACCCTCTATTTCCTCGTACTCTTCTTCTGCTTTTTTAATGAAGGAATCAATATCAATAGAATTACTTTTTATATACCCTTCAATAAAATGTAGCGTTTCTTCTTTTGTTGGATCATTCTTAAGATCTTGTACTAACTTTGTATACGTTTTAGTTGGATTATTAGAATTATTAGATCCTTTACCCCAATTCATAATACAAAAAGCATCCATCTCTTTATCATATTTAAAGTTTAATTTCATATCAAAATTATATCACAGTAAACAAAAAGACCCTTGTAGTACAAGAGTCTTTTTTATTTTGCTCCCCTTGTTGGACAAGTTCAGAACTCTAAATTGGGATAAAATTGGAAGTAAAGTTAAGGATTTAAATTTTTCAATTTAATTACAAAATTAGAATTGGAGAACTAATTTTGATATACTAAGTTATATGAAAAATATAGAAGATATACAAAATTTATTAAATGATTTTGAAAAAGATTACTGGATTGCTCCAGAAGATACAAAAGGTAAAACTGCCCATATTGTTTTTCACATGACAAAGATGTTAGGAAAAATAGGTTCACAATGTGAGAAGTCAGACCATGGGTTTGAACCAGATGAAAACATAATAAAGAAAGAAGTAATACCTGACTTATTATATTATGCTCTATCCTTATCTAATATATATGACGTAGATTTAGAAAAAGCTTTTTTGGATAGATTAGAAATGAATAAAAATAAAATAGATAGTTGGAAAAAATAATACTTTGCTTTTCTTTACAATGCTCCGCCGGTAGGATTCGAACCTACGACCAATCGATTAACAGTCGAGTGCTCTACCGCTGAGCTACGGCGGAATGTGTAGCCTATTGCTTCCGCAACGATAAGTATCTTATCACAACAATATTGTATTGAAAAGAGTCTAATTATTGTTTTTATAACTTCCTCTGATATACTCAAAAAGAACTTGAACCCTATATAAAAAAATGAAAAATAGAATATATCACATCTGTATTACAGGTGGACCATGTGCTGGAAAAACTTCACTTTTTAGCTATGCACTAAGATCCCTTGCCGACTTTGGATACAAAGTATTTATTGTAGAAGAAGCCGCAACACAAGTAATAATGACAGGACTTGATCCTGGGTCTATTAATCAAAAAGATTTTCAGAGAATTATTACAAGCAGAATCTGCGCAAATGAAAATATGATTACAAATATGATTACGTTATGGAACAATATTTATGATAATAAAATTATTGTTTTGTACGACAGAAGTCATACAGACTCATCGGCATATTGTAACTCATATAGTGATTATGTAGACTTGCTATCTGAAGTTGGACTAACTCCTCAAGAAGAAATTGATAAGTTTGATAAAGTTATACATCTTGTGACAGCAGCAGATGGTGCTGAAGGATTCTATAATCTCGACAATCCTGCTCGTTATGAAACTCCAGAACAAGCTCGTTCTACAGACTTAAAAACTCGACAAGCTTGGAGCACGTGCTCACACCTTCGTTTTGTTGGAAATAATCAATCATTTAATAAAAAGATGAAGGAAGCACTTGGCCACATATGTCACACAATCGGAATTCCAAAACCAGTAGAGATAGAGAGGAAATGGATTATTGATAAATTTGTTACAGAAAAAATTCTAAAAAATAATGGAATTGATGTAATAGGTACAGTTGATATCGAACAAGTCTATCTGCCTCAAGGAAGGATTCGAAAAAGACATTTGCAAAACAGTACATATTTTCTAACTCACAAGAAAGAAATATCCTCTGGAGTTAGAATAGAGACAGAAGAAAGGATTGATTATGATGTGTATAATGCTCTATTTAATCAAAGACTTAAGACTCATGGAATCATCAGAAAGAAAAGAATCAATTTTGAATACAAAGGACAATGGTTTGAATTAGATACTTTTGATAATTCAAGCATTCAACAAATATTAGAACTTGAACTTACTGATATAGACAATGCTGTACAATTACCAAATTTCCTTGGTAATTGTACAGATGTAACAGATAATAAAGAATTCTATAATGAGAATATATCTCGAAGAATATCTTAATTAAAAACAAGACGGTTGTACTTTAATACAACCGTCTTTTATTTAAATAAAAAAAACCTCTTCAAAGCAATTAAGCTTTGAAGAGGTTGATAAATAGAAGGCTTCAAACTACAACAGACTGTCTTTCGACCATCTGACTATATTCTGAACAATTTTCCAAGAGATTCTTGTGATTCCCTGTAGATTTAATTTTACCTTTATGAAGTAATATTATATTGTCCGAATCCTGAACAATAGTGAGTCTGTGAGCAATCATTATGATAGTTTTTCCAGAAGATTTCATCTCTTGGATTATCTCACGAATTTTAAACTCACTTTCTGCATCAAGATCAGATGTTGGTTCATCCATTAAAATTAGATTAGCCGACTCTTTCAGAAGTGCTCGAGCAAATAGGATTCTCTGTCTCTCTCCTCCTGATAATTTTCTTCCATTCTCTCCAATACTTTTATGAAGACGATTATTAAGATGCGAAAGACCAAGTCTCTCTAATACGCCATAAATCTTCAGATCAGATACATCCTCATTAATACCAAATGTAAGATTAAGTCTTAAAGACAAATCAAACAAAAGTTTTTCTTGAGGAATATATGCAATCTGAGAAAGATAATTATTAGGATCCATGTTTGACAAATCTACACCATCTCCAATCTTTATACTCCCATTACTAGGACGAATTCCTTGTAATAATAATTTAAAGATTGTCGACTTCCCTGCTCCAGACTCTCCGATGAATGAAACAAAGCTTCCAGGATTAATATTAAATGAAATATTCTCTAGAGCATGATCACTATCATCTTTTTCATAAGCATATGAGACATTATTGAATTCTACAGAACCTTTGGCAAGCCATGTTTTAGACTTACCTCCAATTTCATCATTTGTCTCAATTAACATATCAAGAAGATTATCTATAGAAGCAATATTATTCATCACATTTCTCAACATCCCTGTTGATCTACCAAGATTTTTAACAACCCTACTAAACCAAAGAAACATTATGAAGAAGTCTCCTGTAGTAAGTCCGCCAGTTTTTACCATTACCACACTTAATGCAGTAACAAATATAATACTAATTGACCCACCAAGATCCAAAAATGTCTCTCTTGTGCACATTCCCCAATACATTTTCTTTCCATGATTATGAACCTTCTTCTTACGGTACATGTGTCTAATATTAAGACTCTGTCCAGATGCTACTTTTATTTCTTGGCTATTTCTGATTAAATCAGAATATTCTCCAAAATATCTGTGTCCTGATTCATTCCATTTAAGAATTGGTCTTTTATAATTTTTCCAATACAAGGCCACACCTATTCCATAAAGAATAGTTACACCTAATGCAATAAATCCAAAAATATGATTCTTGATAAAAAGAAAAATAATAGTTGTAATTACTAAAAAAGCTGTGGGCACTATCCAAAAGAATGTTTCAAAGATTAGATTTTTTAGAGCGTTAAACCCTTTTTGCATCTTACTTATCCTTTTTCCTGTGTGTCCTCTCATAAAGAAGCTCATTGGCTTATTACCAAGCTCTCTAAGCGTCTTAGACTGAAAATCCTCAATAAAATTAAAGGTGACCTTCTGAATATCATATCTTTCCGAAATCAACTTTACTAATGAGGCTAATATTTCTACAAGTAGATATATTATAAGAATATTCACAAAGAATTCATAATTCAATCCTGAATTAAGTCCGTCTGATATCTTCCCTATCAATATTGCAGGAATAAGAGTTAATGATTGAATAATTAATGATGATATCAGGATTACAATAAAACCTAATCTCACTTTCTTTGATGTATAATTATTGTATACATACTTTATTTTTTTGTTCATTTTTTTTCTGTAGTTGTGGTTTGAATACCTTTTATTTCAAAGGACGAATTTAATAAATCATACCACTTGAAATATATAGAGTCAATCATTACTTAATAGAGGTTATATTTGATATAATAATAGTTTAAAAAGTAATAATTATCTATGAACTTAAGATTAGAAAAATTTGATTGTAAAGTAATTAAAATACTAAGAAAATACTCTGATGAAATATCCAGAGGTGCTCTATTCATAATATTTGTATGGTTTGGTTTCCTTAAAACTATTGGTCTAAGTCCTGCTGCAGAACTTGTAGTAGCCTTAATGAATGAAACATTCTTAAATGGATTATCTCCTGATATGTTTCTAATTGGATTTGGGTGGTTTGAGGTTTTAATAGGTATAATGGTCCTATTTCCTAGAGTTGAAAGATTTACATTCTTGTTTATGGGATTTCATATGATGACTACAGTGATGCCGCTATTCCTTCTAACTGAAGTTGCATGGTATGCCCCATTTGTCCCTACACTAGTTGGACAGTATATAATAAAGAACTTAGCTTTGATATCAGTAGGATTGCTTCTGTTCGCTAGATTAAAACCAATGACTAAGACTCATAAGATATCTGGTGAAGAATACAAATAGACTATATAAAACTAAAAGATCCAATTCAATTGGGTCTTTTTTTATGCTACAATCCACTTAATGATAAATAAGATACAAAAAATATTAATGAGTGTTGAGGGATTAATAATACTAGCATTAGTAGCGGTTTTAGCTTCTACTACTACTTCGTACACAAGGTCTAAGATTGAAAGTGATAAAATAAAAGAAAATCTGGAATCAGAAATAGAAGTAAAAGAAAAAGAGATAATTTCAGCAAAAGATGAAATAGAATTCTTAAATGAGGAGTTGGATTTTGAAAAAGAAAGAGTTGATGATTTAGAAGATAGTTTTAGAAAAGTTACAAATACAGTAGATGACCTGGAAAAACTAAGTAAGACAGATAAAGAGTTGCTTCAAAAATACTCAAAAGTATCTTTCCTAAACGAACACTACATTCCATCAGACTTAAGAGATATAGATGATAAATATGTGTATGGAGATAGTGATATGGAAATTCATAGATCTGTGGATAAATTCCTAGATGATTTACTTGAGGAAGCAGATGATGATGACTTGGACCTACTTATAAAATCGGCCTTCAGATCATTTGGAACACAAGCAGTCCTAAAGAATAACTATCTTGTTACCTATGGATCAGGAGCAAATACGTTCTCGGCTGACCAAGGATACTCAGAACACCAATTAGGAACAACTGTTGACTTTACAACGTCTACAACAGGAACACTTACTACAGATTTTGAAAATACAGAAGAGTTTGAATGGTTACAAGATAATGCATATAAGTATGGATTTGTACTTTCATACCCTAAAGGTAATGTATATTACCAGTATGAACCATGGCACTGGAGATTTGTAGGAAAAGACTTAGCTAGAAAATTACACAGAAACAATGACTCTTTTTATGATCTGGATCAGAGAGAAATTGACGAATATCTGCTAGAAATATTTGATTAAGATATTTTGCATAGATATATCAATAACATATCCACACCTCTAATTTGATTGACTATATAACCATAAGGTGTTAATATAGTTGTTATCAAGGTTGAAGGTTGAGTTATGGAGAGTTATTTTAACTATTCTAATCACGCTTTAGATTTTGAAATTTATTAAGATAATATCTCTAAGATACTATGAACACAGGAAAAATTGCACGTGTAACGGACAAAGGTTTCGGATTCATCACATATGAAGGGAGCGATAAAGATTTATTCTTTCACGCTAACGAACTTCAAGATGTAATGTTTGACGAGCTTAAGGAAGGAGACGACGTAACTTTTGAAATAGCTGAAGGACCAAAAGGTCTTAACGCTGTACAAGTTGCTAAAGCTTAATACACAATATATAAACAAAAAACACCTTTAAAAAGGTGTTTTTTGTTTATATATTTACTATGGTGGATAAGTATAGGGTAAAAAAAGCATTAATCTGTTAAAATATTAATATTAATCAATAAATAATTAAAAATGACAGATCCTCAAATACTTCAAATATTTGGTTTAATATATCTATCAATGGGATTAGGTATGTCTTTAAACCAAAAGTTTTATAAATCACTACTGGGTAATTACAAAGACAATCCTGCCATGACTTACCTAACAGGGCTAATTGTATTTGTATTAGGTTTTATAATTGTAAGTCATCATAATATATGGTCATCAGACATTACAACAGTAATAATAACAATTCTTGGATGGACAGCACTAATTAAAGGAATATTAGTAATAATTTTCCCAGACACAATGATTTCAGTAGTACGTAAAATTGCACCAATCTCAAAACATACAAAAACTTGGTCAATGATAGTATTTTTCCTAGGATTAATAATTTCTTATCTAGGATTTTTCTTTTCTTAATTAATAAAGAATTATTAAAACATCTCCTTAATGGAGATGTTTTAATTTACAAATAATGATATATTAAACTTAATGAAAGGGACTAAAGAAACATGGTTACATATACAAATTTTTATAGACAAACATCAAAAAGTTTTTTTACCTCTTTTTCTACTCCTAGGTTTTATTGTGGACTCTTTTACATTAACTAGAGTAGATAGAGTTTTTGATAATATTTTATTATCATTCTATATAATCTTGGCAGCGACAACAATTTTTTTTACACATAGCAAAGAAAAATTTTACTGCTATGAATTTTATATAAAATACAATAAATGGTTACCTTACCTAATGCAGTATGCGTTTGGAGGACTTTTTAGTGGTCTTGTAATATTCTATACAAAAAGTGCAACCATAATCACTAGTCTTCCTTTTTTAATAATCTTAATAACACTTCTAGTAGGTAATGAGTTTTTTAATAAGAAATGGCCAAAAATAACATTCCAAATAATGATGTTTTATGTAGCATTATTATCATATTGTATTTTGGTTGTTCCTATAATATTAAACACAATAAACCTATGGACCTTTGTATTAGGAACAATACTCAGTTTAGTACTAATATATATTTATCTAATTATATTAAATAAATATATTCCAAAATTATTTAAAACTCAAAAACAATCAATAAAAAAGATAATATTAAGTATTTTTGTCCTATTTAATATAATGTATTTCACAAACATTATCCCTCCTATTCCCTTATCTTTAAAGGATGGAGGAATCTATCACTCAGTAGTTAGAAGTACTACTGGTGAATATATAGTGAAGGACGAGGTTAGACCTATATACTCTTTCATAAGATCCTTTAATCCAAAATTTCACAAGGCCCCAGGAGAGACTATTTATGCATTTAGCTCTGTATTTGCTCCTGCTAAGTTTAATAAAACTATTTATCATGAATGGTCATATTATAATATACCCACAAAGAAATGGATTAGGACTGACAGGGTACCAATTCAGTTAACTGGTGGTAGAGATGATGGATTCAGAGGATACTCCTTTAAGAACTCAATTTATGAGGGATTATGGAGGGTTACAATTGAAACTGAAAGAGGACAAAAGATAGGAAGATTAAACTTCGAGGTTGAAAACTCAAAAGTAACTCCTGAAACAGAAAGTAAGATATACTAAATTTCTTTTGACCAAGATACCTTATACTTACCAATAGAAATCCTTCTTAATTCTTTAGTATGAGCAATTGTTCCCAACTGTCTACCAAGCTCTTCTACAATACTTCTAATGTAGGTCCCACTCTTAACCCCAATAGTTATTAGTATTTCATTATCTTTAACGTAATGAACTTTAGAATTTGTTATGTGCATTGTTTTTGTTGGTATCTCAACGTCCTCTCCATTTCTAGCATACTTATATAGTGCTTTTCCATTTTTTTTGATTGCTGAATATTTAGGAACCTTAAGGTCTATATCCCCTTTCATGTTAGAAATTATTTCAGAAACTAAAGCTTTATTTATTTCTGGTACTTCTTTTTCTTCAATAACTTCCCCATCAATATCTCCAGTATCAGTGGAACTACCTAAAGATACAAGAACTCTATATTCCTTAGATAAACCTAAAAAATGACTCAATTTTTTTGTTGATTTGTCTCTAGCAATAATCATTAATCCGGTAGCAAATGGATCTAATGTTCCAGCATGACCAATTTTCTTACTCCACTCTTTTCTCTTAAGATTTCTAATGATGTCATATGATGTCATTCCTGATTCTTTGTCCACTAATATAATATCTTTTCCTAAAGAATGTAAAAAATAGATTCTTCTTACAAATAAGTAGATGATCCAAATTATTATTAATAAAGCAGTAAGTAGTATAAAATTAACTAGATAATCTTTTAAGATAGTTGTTCCTATTGTATATATCAAAAGCATTATAGGAATAGTTCCTATAATTGTAGCTAAAATATATTTTTTGAAGGTCAAGGTTGTTAATCCTGCAGCATATGAAATATAGTCAAAAGCAGGGCTAGATATCATTCTTGCCAAAACCAAAGTCCAAAAAGAACTATTAGGATCAATTTGTTTTTCCCATTCTTCAAGATTCTTAAAGAATGAGGTTTTTCTCAGAAATCTTCTACCAAATCTTCCAACACCAAAGGCGACTGCTGATCCAATAACGATACCTGCTTCAGCCAGAATAAATCCCTTTGCCACTCCAAAAGTAGCAATACCAAAAGCATCAACAAGTACACCGGGGATCGGAGCGATAATAACAGGAATAGCCCTAGCAAAAATAAACAAAATTGATACCCACCAACTATCACTATAGTTTTCTAAAATAAAAATAATGGACTCTGAACTAGACTCAAGTATTGATGATATAGATTCAAACATAGAAAGATTTTAACACATTTATTAAAGAAACAAAAAAGACTATTAATAAGTAATAGTCTTTTTTGTTTAATTTATACTACATTTGGTGACCTTCACCTTCTTCTGTAGAATCTTCTACTACATCTTCTTTAGGTTCTTCTGAAGAAGAACATGTTTTACAAGAATTACATGATCCACAACACTTGAACATTTTCACGAGGAAAACAACTCCAGACAGTCCTACTAATACATAAACCCCAGTGATTAACCAGTCTATTCTAAAAATAAATTGTACTAGATCAAAATTAAACAGTCCAACAAATAACCAGTTTACAGCTCCCACTCCTACTAAAATTCCAGCAAGCTTATTCATATTTTTTTACTTAAATTACTAATACTTAAATAATACTATATTACTAAGATGTATTCAATTAGTATGTTAACAGTTTAAATGAAGATTTTGATCCTAATATATTTAAAAGTAATGGGAAAACCCTCTTTTTCTTACTTATTCTTTGCTTTTTTGTTATTTTATCGTTGTACATATTTTTTTATTATTGTTTATAACTATTTCTATTTTATTCCTATTTTATTATTTGTCAACTTTTCTATTTTTACACTCTTGTGGAAAACTTCAATTGAATTAATAGAATTACTTGTTATTATAATAATATGCATAAGATACAAGAAAAACTATTAAGTCTTGCTAAGGAAACTTCTATTGGCCACCTTACCTTAAGAGAGATGGGTGAAATGATAGAAGAAAAATTTCCTCAAAAAATAAAGCATCATCTTGATCAGTTAGAAAAAAAAGGTTTTATTAGACAAGATAGATCACACGGAAGAATAGATGTTATTAACCATGAAGAGTCGTTTAACTCAGGACTAGTATCAATACCCTTAGTTGGTTCTGCCAACTGTGGACCTGCAACAATTTTTGCAACTGAGAACATAGAAGGATATTTAAAAATATCACCAACTCTACTAAAGAGACATAAAAATATTTTTGCTATTAAGGCTCAAGGATTATCAATGAACAAAGCAACAGTGGATGGAAAAATAATTGAGGATGGGGATTATTTAATAATTGATAGCTCAGATTTACATCCCCAAAATGGAGATATTGTACTATCAATTATTGATGCGATGGCAAATATTAAAAGATACATATGGGATGATGCTAATCAACAAATAGTACTCACATCTGATTCTACAACTGACTTCCCTCCTATATACATTCATGAAGACGACGACTTTATAATAAACGGTAAAGTAGTCCAGGTAATTAAAAAACCAAAATACTAAACATTAAAAAAGCAGGTTTATCAAAACCTGTTTTTTTTGTATACTAAATATGAGTTATTAAAAAATAAATATTAAAAAATGCTTAAAGAATTTAAAAAATTTGCAATGAAAGGAAATGTTGTAGACCTTGCTGTCGGAGTTGTAATTGGTGCAGCTTTTGGAAAAATAGTTTCTTCTCTTGTAAGTGACATAATAATGCCTTTGATAGGCCTTATTACAGGAGGAGTTGATTTTAGCAATAAGGTGATAGTCCTTAAGGAAGCTACAGGTACAATTGAAGCTGTAACCTTAAACTACGGTCAATTTATAAATAGCATAATTGATTTTATAATTATTGCTTTTGCAATCTTTATAGTAATAAAACAAATTAACAAACTATCTAAAAAAGAGGAAGAGGAAGTTTCAAAGGAAGATCCAAAACCAAGCGAAGAAGTGAAACTTCTTACAGAAATTAGAGATAGTTTAAATAAATAAGTTTAAATAAAAAACCTCATTATGAGGTTTTTTATTTACCTTACAAATATCCAAGTAAATAATTTTCTTAATTCTTCAACTACTACCACTGACAATCCTAATATAAATATAATTATCCAATCATGTACTCCTATTGCCATAGTGTGGAATATCTCCTGCATAAATGGCACATATATAACTATGGCTTGTAGTATTAGTGTCAGAATCAAAGAAGCAATTAGATACCAACTCATATTATTTAAATAGAATACTGATTTCTTTTCTGATCGAACATTGAATATTATATACCATTGCATAATAGCTAATAATGAAAGTGACATTGTAAGAGCGTATTCAAGAGACACTCTAAGATTAAACATGAAGAACAGGATAGACACAGTAGCCATTGTAACTGCTGTTAATATAGTTCTAAACCAATCTCTACCATACATTAGCGTGTATTTTTTGGGAGTTCTAGTACGTGTCAATGTATCTGTATTTTTAGGCTCAAGAGATAGTCCTATTACCAAGAATGAATCAGTTACTAAATT
>Ga0307983_1000119_pt1 | contig 42454 bp, 61 predicted proteins | sample OrgLakmetagen991_FD_201845 | JGI IMG/M metagenome (GOLD analysis project Ga0307983, IMG submission 201845) | Saline water microbial communities from Organic Lake, Antarctica - #991 | ecosystem: Environmental > Aquatic > Non-marine Saline and Alkaline > Saline | place: Antarctica: Organic Lake...
TAATGAGACAAGGCTTGTTTGATAAACAAGTTGAAGTTGATTTAATAAGAGCTGGGCTTTTAAGAAGCACAAATAATTTATCTGATCTAGATGATCCTGCTGCGGCAAGAGTTAACCTAGGCGTTGCTACTGGTAACTTCCTTCAGGTTGCAAATGACTTATCTGATCTTAATGATCCTGCTACGGCAAGAGTTAACTTAGGTGTTGATACATCTGATTTCTTATCTGCTACAAATAACCTATCGGATTTAACAAGTACAACAGCTGCACTTACTAACCTATCTGCTGCTGGCCTAACTGTTGACAATGATTATGGTTTTAACATTCAAGAGAATATGCAGATCCAAAGTTATAGTGAAGTCACTAATAACATCGGTAACGTAACAGGTGTGCAGGCTTTAGACTTAGCAGTAAGTAATATTCATTCAGTAACAGTAACTGGTAACACTACTTTTAGTTTTACAAATCCAGCGTCAGCAGGGCAGACATCAAGTTTATTTTTAGAAATAACAAATGGTGGTAGTGCATCAGTAGCATGGCCGGCAAGTGTCCAGTGGCCAGCAGGAACTGCGCCGACTTTAACAACAGCAGGTACTGACATCTTGATCTTTATCACAAGAGATGCAGGAACCACATGGCGTGGCGTGTTATCAGGTAAAGATTTTAGTTAATAGAAAAAACAGCGGAGAATAATTATGAGCATATATGCAAAAGTAGAAGGCGGTGAGGTGGTTTCAAAAGGAGCCCTTCCAAGGAATTCTGAAACGATAAGTGGATTTAACATGCTAGGTGATGTTGAGCTAAAGACTTATGGATACTATCCATACTCTGAAACAATCCCATCATACGATGCTAACACTGAAAAGCTTGGAGCTTTAACTTATACTATTAATGATGAGGATGTTGTAGGCTCTTATCCAGTTGAGGCTTTATCGCCTGCTGAGTTAACTACTAAGAAAAATAACCTAGTAGCAAGAGTCATGCCAAAGTTAAATGACTATATGTTTAAAACTGACTGGGTAGAAATTGCAGGTGCTAACTTAACAACTCCTGAAAAAGATGCTTACGATACTTTAAGAACTAATATGGGAACGGCTAAAGCTGATCTAGATACTTATACAGCTGCTGAGCTTGCTGGTCTTGAGGCTAAGTTAAACGCATGTAACAAATGTATGTATTCACGCTTTGGAGCATTTAGTTCATTCATGACAGATTTAGATACCGAGCTTGCAACCCTAACAGCATAAGGAGGCTTACATGTTAAAAGAAAGAGCAATCCTAGCGGCTGCATCTGAACCGTCAAATACAGGTGGCGGCGGTGAGTCTGAATTTATTTGGGGAGCTGATGATTCTCACGACGTCAAAAAGTTTGATCGTTTTGGTAATGAGCTGTGGTCTTATACGACCTTTACTTCAACAATAAGACGAACTTATGTTGATACTGCTGGTAATGTTTACGTTTCTGAGAATGCGGGCAATACGGCAAAACTAGACCCTAATGGTAATGAGCTTTGGAATCTTTTTGTAAGATCTTATGGTGTGGCATTAGATAGTAATGGCGATGTCATTAGTGCATCTACTAATGATGGCTTAGTAAGAAAGTTAAGTACTACAAACGGTTCAACTTTATGGACTTATGATCCAGTTGATGAAGCTACTTACATCTTAGCTATTGCTGTCGATTCTTCTGATAACATATATTTTGCAAACCGAAGTTTTTTGTTTAAAATAAATACTTCAGGTAATCAAGTCTTTAAACTAGCCGTCTCTTTAGGACCAAACTCAGTAAGAGGAATTGCTGTAAATTCATCTGGAGAAATTTTTACTGCTAATGGTAGTGGTACTTTATCTTATTTTAATTCTTCAGGATCTTTTGTTAGGTCGGTTTCAGTTGGTGGTTTTCCTTATGGTGTAGTTATAGACAGAGATCAAAATGTTTTTGTATGTGGTCAAGGCTCTACAAATACTTTAAGAAAATATAATTCAGATTTAACCTCGTTATTAGAATCATATGATGCATCTAATGCAACAACATACTTTTATACTTTGGCAGCGGATGATGACGGGTTTATATACGCTGCATCTAGGGCTGGTCAAACTGGAATATTTAAGTTTGATACAAATTTAAATTTACAGCTAACTGTTGATACTACAGCTAACTATGTATCAGCAGCTGTACTGCCGGGTCGTTTAAATGTTTCACAGGGGTTATAATTATGAACGCATTATTTAGTTTTTTCAAAGACAGATTAAAAGAACGCAGCACATGGACGGGTCTTGCCTTACTTGGCGGGGCTCTAGGTGTACACTTCGATCCTGAGCATATCCCTCAAATCATTGAGACTAGTGCGGAGATCTTAGGAGCTGCCTATATAATTAGTCCTGATAAAAAGAAGCCACAAGGTCGTAGACCAAAAGCCGAACAAAAAAGAAAAAAATAATATGTCTTCACTTCGGTTCAAGCTATTAAATCTTTTAAAGCCCGCAAGCTTTAGGGGACGGCTTGGACCTGAGGCCCGCATTCAAAAAGCTTTTGTTGATGAGCTTAAATACCTTACCCTAGATAATAAGCTCGACTGTGTTTGGGCTGCGATTCCTAATGAGAATGGATCCAATGATAAGCCGATCTACGGAGCGATGCTTAGATCACTTGGTAAGATAGCCGGTGCTCCTGATATGATCTTCATGTGGGGCAACGGATCTGGATGTTTAGAGTTTAAGGCTGGTTCAAATAAGCAAAACGAAAAGCAAAAGATATTTGATGAGTGGTGTCAGGCTTGCAATGTTAAATATAAAGTTGTAAAAAGTAAGGAAGATGCGCTTAACACTTTACACGAATGGGGTTTAATTAATGAGCAAGCTAACATGGTCGGAGCATAAGGTACGGCTAAAAGACCTAAAAGAATACCAGCATAATCCAAGACAGATATCTAAATCAGATTATAATAAATTAGTTAAATCAATAAAAGAGAATGGTTATAATTCACGTATCCTATGTGATACAGATGATACTATAATATCTGGGCATATGCGCACAATGGCCTTGCGTGATTCTGGCTTTCGTGATAATGATATCCTGCACGTTTTAAAACCCAGTCGCAAGTTAACAGACAAAGAGTTCCAGAGAATAAACATCCAAGATAATGTTAGCTTCGGCGACTGGGACCTTGATTCAATCACCAGCAGCTTTGAACTTGATGACCTTATGGATTGGGGTATTGATCATGATTTGTTTAAGGATCTAATGCATGACGATAAGGAGCAAGTGGTTAAGTCCAAGGATCCTATCGTACCTGAATCTAAGACATGCCCTAACTGCGGATTTGATCTTTAGTCATTAAAGTATAAATCAATAGCAGCCAGACCGATCATATTGATTTCTTCTGTAGGATTATCTAATTTCGTTATATAATCTTCGATAGCTTGCCAGCGTGGGCTTTCAACCGTTTTAGAAAATTCGTTATCTGACAAACTCTTGAATTGTTTAATAATCTTATGAGCCTCACGGTAAAACTCGGGCGTGACAACATAGTATTCTTTTGACATTTATTTCCCTGCGGTTAATTTTTGCTAACTATAGTAAATTTCTAAGCATTTGTCACCAACTAATTCAAGATACCACTCGCTACCTTCAAGCTCGGCAACCGATTGTTTAATTATATCCAAATGAATTATCTCAATCATCTCCATTGGCAGCTGCGGGGTGTTATCGGTATAGGTAATGTTGGTCCAAGAAGTGCAGGTGAACTTGAGCGGCCTTACTATTCGGCCTGCCTCAAATATCACTAGTACATCCAGCCAAGTCATTATCTTTTACCATACCTCTTGCGGGTATTAACAACCCCATTTAATGTGATGAAGAAGTAAATAAAAAAAAGCAGAGCACCTGCAAAGTTTTCGATATAAAGATTATATAAAGTAAAGAAGCTATTTGAAAATAGCCATATATAAAATCCCTTGCCGTTGCCATTTGACACCATAAAGGCTCCGCATATTGCAGCAAGAGTTGCTACCCAATTAAAGGTTTCAAAAAATCCATCCATAGTCAAACTCCTTGTTGATGATTTCGCTTGTTGTTACTTCCACTACCTTGGGGGTAGAGAACTGGTTATTTAATTTATTAGTTAGTTTAAATTTATCAAAGTATTCTTTAAACATTTCATCGATCTTATTTCTAAACTCAGCAACTGGTGAGCGCACGCCATCTAAAGCAATTGGAGTATCGGGTCTGATTAAGAAGATCTTATCATAGGTCAGCATCCATTCGTCGGCTGCGGCCTCTAACTTATATAGCATATTACTTTCGAACTCATGATACCTTGCATAGATGATACAATCAATTGATGCCCGGTCGCATATAACAAAGTTAAAGCCTCGAGCTATTGCTTCCAGCTCACGACATATTTGCTGGTGGTATAACCAGTATGCGGTTTCGACAGTTGATTCATCGTTAAATTTAAATGGTGAGTAGCGTACTCGTTCCTGAACTACATCTACATTCTCACCTGCTGCCTTAAGGTGGTAGGCTAATCTTAAAGCGAAGGTTGACTTACCAGCCGAGTGGCTGCCTATTATGGCTATCTTCTTATAGTTTTTCATGTTAGTATTTCCCTTAGTTACTTCATAAATAATCGAGCCTCATCAAGGCGTCGCCTGATTAAACCTCGAAGCATTTTCTTGCCAGCATACACCCACCTGACAAATTCGGCAGGGCATTCTAATCTTTTATTGTCATTGAGTTTTTTAAGTAGGGTGGATGATTTAAGGCTATACTTACCTAGGTTAAAGGTAAAGGATACAAGGGCACTAAATTCATTTTCATTTAGCTCGACGTTTACCAAGGACGTTACGGCACGCTCTGCAAAGTGAACATCTTCTTTTAATATTTGAAGAGCAGCTTCACGAGTCAGGTGCTGTAATTGTTCCTCTGGTTTTATGACATGACCATAGCCGATGGTTAACTTACCACCTGAGCATGTATATGGATATTCTCTATAGCCTTCATAGAACTTAATTAGATCAAGCCCTTGTTTATTAATTAGCATTTTCATTCCCACTAGTTACAACAATGTTATGCTAGCATATTAGATTTCAATTAAAACGGTATATCGTTATAATCATCTTCAATTATTTTGACCTCGTTACCTTGATGCCCCACACCTTCACCAGAACTTGATTTAAGTTTAGTAACTTCACGACCAATTATTGAAAGGCTGTTAAACTCTTCACCTGATTTGGTCTTGCGTTTACTTTGATTTATTGTTCCGCTAACAAAAATCATATCACCTTTCTTAAGATATTGTTTAGCAAACTTGGCGGTATGTTCAAAGACAACAACTGGAACCCAGTGAGTTTGTTTATTATCTTTATAGCCAGTGGTTACTGCTAAGTTTAGCTTGGTCATATCCTTGCCGGTTTTAGTAGTGATGGATTCAGGATCCATACCAAGGTTACCGCTTAGGTTAATTTGATTTACTGATGTCATCCTCATCCTCTTCTTTTAATTTCTTCAGCTCGATAAACTTTTCTAAGAACTTACCAAACATCATGGTTTCTTTAACTGAGCTTTCTGACATTTTAAAGTCGTGCTTTAGTTTTTCAATAATGTCTTTATATTCTTTATCTTTAAGACACTCTATTACATGGTTATGCCCAGCCATCATTAACTTAGTATGGTCTTGAGTCATTAAATCTTGTACTTGTAATTTATACTTACGACATAGATTATAGTGGTTTAAAAATTCAGCTATTTTCCCTTCCATATTTTTCCTCTATAAAGTTGATACATTTTTCAATATGCTCTATATTGAGCTCATCGATGCTATTTACACTAGCACGTTCACACCATTTATCAACTGTTTCTTGAGGAATATTATGGGCTGGAATAAGCCTGAAAAGGATTTCAAGTTGTGCGAGACGATAGGAGACCGGGTCTTCTGGTTTGTCATCTGCATTACTGTCGCTCCCATTTGTTTTGTCGGAACCCTCTGGGGTTTTGTCGAGTGCTTTGGGCCTATCATTAGCTGGGGTTTTATATTTGTTAAGAGCGCTGCTGAGCTTCTCTGTGAGGCTATTACCGTTTGGATTAACTTCCTTAAGACCGCCTTGCACATCCTCTAGCTCTTCTACCATATGCATACCGTTCATAACTTCAGGAGCATGGGTACGTATTAATAACGTAGCTGCCCTATAGCGAAGCATTAGTTCTGGCATGGTTCTGTATTTACTGTTTCTAGTATAGCCTTCTGCTTGGGCTTGTTTCAAGGTAAAGGTATAGGATATTTCCTCACCTGTTTTTTTAAGGTTAGTAAAGGCGGTAACTTTCATATCAGCACCTGCACCTTCTTCACGATATCTGATTCCGCTTTCGAACAAGCCGCTGTTATTAGCTAAGCTTAATGCAAAGGATGTGTTCATGCCAAGCTTGCCACTAACTACGAAAGTGTTTTGCATAACGAGCATTGGATCTAGCTTCATCCGGTATGCAGTTTGCACGGCGATAAATACGTTGGCTGGTTTGCTGCGATAATGTTCTGGAATGATGTCGGACTTAGCCATGATCTCTGCGAACTTATAGGCTTTCTCCATTACCTCGAACATATCTGAGGAACTGTTATTAGTTATATTGGACATTGTTTTTCTCCTTATTGTTTTTCATGGTCTCTAGTATAGCTGGAATATCGGCAATAGCAATTAGCCCTTGGCGATGTAAATTGTACAGATGTTTTATCTGATCCTTCTCGGATAGCTTGTTTGGCTCACTTAATGCCCTCAGGCTATCTGCTTTTGAAATTGTCATGGTTATCCTCACTTAATTAAAAAGGTTCGAGTGGCTCGACTATCTTGTAAATACTTTTCATATAGGTCGGGGTGGTCTTCTTTAAGAGCATTGCTATCAAAGCGTGATCTTGGATTAGACAAACGCCAGCTAGCAAGTACGTTATCATGCTGGTCAACTATATATGAGAAGTCTTTCATCTGCGCTTGGATATCGGTTTGCAAATCTTTAATGCGCTGGTCGAGTTCTTTTTTATATCCTTTAAGCTCACGAAGTTCGATAAGCTTATCAAGGTCAGCACCATCTGCTACCATCTTCTTACCGTTATCACGAGGGTATAGTTTGGCGATATCGTATATCGTACCGTCATCTGGTGGTACTTGCGCAAGGATATGGCTCTCCCAAAACTGATGAGCTATCTCGATTAGCTTTTCTTCGAACTCTTTATTACGTTCATAGCGATATATTCTAAACTGGTTACCACCGGCAAGAGCTGCGAGCTCAGCATAGGGTACATCGCATATGGCAACATACCATGCCACTTGCGTAAGATAAGTAGCTGGCACGATATCGGTTCCTTCAGGACCCCAATCATCTTTATTAAAGAAGCCGGTTGTTTTACATTCAAGTACTGCATCCTTGTTGCCGATCCATCTATCGATGTTGCCTAGCATAAGTGGGTAGTCAGGATGTCTTAAGGTTTCAGGTTCGATCATTACCTTGTTGCCAGATCGTCTTGAGTATTCCTCTGCTACGATATCCTCAAGTAGGTTACCGAAATGCATGGCATCGTTCATAGGCTCTTCTATATCGGTTAGCTGTAGCTTATCAATATAAACAGACATCGGTGATTTAAACTTTGAGACGTTGATGATAGCACCTATATCGGATCCAGTGATGCCGCTGCGCCTTAGGTCATACCATTCTTGTGGGTGATTCATAATGCGTTTTATTAAATTGTATTAAGTTGTAATATATTATAACATAATAAAACTTAATAATAAAGAATAAAGTTTAATGAATCAACTAGGCCTTAACTTTTTTAAAGTTTTTATTTGATTCTTAAGAAAAGATCTTATAGGTTGAAGAGGGCCTCTGGGAAAAGATAGATGCCCTCAACCAATAGTAACTTAAAAACGATTAGTAACTTATGTCGGAGCCACCTCTCGTTACAGGTTACTGTATAAAATGATAATTCAAGTTGCAAGCGTTTTCTTTTTTATCTTGTTTTAAAAGTTAGCGCTTGTGATTTATAGGAATATTTTAGCTAGAAGATTAAATTAACTTAGTATATAGTTAATCATTATAATTAATATAACAAAAGAAAGAGGAATAAAATTATGACGCAGACAATAAAAAAAGGTGTCGTAGCGCGACACCTTCTAATGCATGTTAATAGACACAGACATGTAATCCTTAACGAATCTGAGAGTTTAATCATTAACAAATCAGTGAGTTTAATCATTAACAAATCAGTGAGTTTAATCATTAACAAATCAGTGAGGTTATTATATGTCAACGGTTAATAACAGTCAAGACTTATCTAAGAAAAAATTACCAGCACAACATAGTCCCTTTTTATCAGATGAACAACATCATTCAATGCATCCAAAGTTAGCACGTGCGATTGGCGTTAGCGCTGCTTTGTTTTTACAAAGATTAAAGTTCAGAATAAATTGGAAGCAAATGAATAAGTACAAAAAAATTGAAGGTCGTCATTGGGTTTATAACACCTATGAGGAGTGGCAAGATGATTTAGATTATTATTCTTTATGCACTATAAAAAACATAGTAAAAAAACTGGAGACCATTGGTATCTTACTTACAAAAGAAATGGACCCATTTAAAAAGGGTGATCGGACTAAATGGTATGCTATTGACTATGATAAACTCAATGAAATTTATGGCGATACCTACCCTGAAATTGATGAAGATGATGAAGGTAACCAGGGGTCGAATAACAACAATGGTAGCAACATCAAAAGTACAGATGATACCCCTTCAACCCCAGTCAACACGCCAACTGCTAAAAACTATCAGAATAACTGCGAAAAATTAGCAGAATCATATAAGTATACAAATAAAACTAACAAAGAAAACATTAGGTCAAATAAAGATATACTTACCGAAGTTTTTTTAATTGTTTATTTTTCTAATTATAAGATTCATAGTTTTGATCGAAGCAGGAGATCCGAACTAGATGAGGAGTTGTATGATGAAATAGTGGCGAAATCTAAAAAACTAAACTTGAGCTATCATGTTGTTAACATGTTGGTAAAAGTAAGGGGTAAAAGAATGGAAAACAAAAGCTTTGCAAGTAAAGCCGAGTTTATAAAATGGATGGTAAATGAAATTGATGAATCTCGTTTGGATTTCACAGAAGCCTACAACAAAGGATTGGCTTATTGCCCTAAGGAATTGGTTCAAGAAAGAGATGCTTACTGGGGTGGTAAGTTACCCGAGCACATCATCGACCCCGGTAAAGCAGCGGACCTAGCACAAGCTCAAAGGATAAAGGCTAGGGAATTAAATTATGAACAATTAAATTAAAAAGAGGAAAACATGGAAAGTAAAACTTTTATAAACTGCGGACCCCACAATGGGTTTTACAAAAACATTTCATTAAGATTACCGAGCTTAGTCATGATTAATTTGAGAAAGTAATGTTAGAACTTTGTAAAGCTGGATATGCGAATAAAAATAACGAAGATTATGTTATTGAAGATCAGCAGAGGTTAGCAAGGGCCGCACGCGGCCATAGGGGCTCTCTAAGACGTATACCTTTATCTCAACGCATGTTTTGTCGTTACAAGTATTATCGCTTCTCTATGAGCTTTAAAATAAGATTCTTATACTGCTAAGATAAAACCCCCTATAAGGGAGGTAGGGGGCTAAAATAGGATCACACCTATGAGAGGGTGCTATACATGAAAAACAATATCCATGCCATATATTATCTCACAGTTGCAAAACTTCCGCAAGGCTAAACTGAATGATGGAGTGGCTTATCTATATCGAATGGCTCATCACCCATAGTTGCTGTGTCACTTTTATCATCATGACTATCTGGATTTAAAAAGCTAAGCATCGATAAAGTCTCTGAAGTATCATCATTAAGAACCAGCTTTTCCTTTGGTGAAATCTTCACAGCGCTAGTGATCTTCGGATGAACAGTCTTTGCTTTGCCCATGTCAATCCTTTCGACTGACCCTGTCGTCTTAGGCGATGCTTTAATATCATCATAATCAAGCTCTAGCTTTCGTTTATCCGTAGCGCTAAGTATCTTCAACATCTTCTCAGTATCGATAAATAACGGCGAACTCTCGGAACTACTCTCACTTATATCGTAGCTGTTATAATCACTATTGCCTCGGTTGTGCCTATCAGCATGAATAACAAAATCAGAACCCGGAGCCATATGAACACTACCCGCTATATGAATCTGAACCGGTTGGTTATAGTCAAAGTTATCATGGTTGTCACCCTTATCAACTAATATTTTTGTTTTACCCAGCCCCATCTTTTGATGCTGGACCGAAACCTCTGGAATGTTTACCGTCACGTTATTATTATTTTCGTTATGAGTAGCGCCAGAGCCACCTCCACCTTCACCGTCACCTTCACCACCCGTTAGGTTATCTACGATGTTGACTGTCTTATAACAGCATGAAAATATTTTTTTAAATGCTCGCAAAACTTCACGTAATTTAGACATAAATACCTCTTGATTTTTATTTTCCCAACCTTGAATTATACCATAATCTAAACTTTTTATTTATTAGTTAGTGCTAAGTTCAGTTAAATAAATTTGGCTTATGACAAAAAAAAAGACCAGCTCAACTCTGAATTGAATATCAGAATGACCAGCCTTTTAATCAAAGGTAGCAAAAGTTATTTGTGTTTGTCTTGGTTACTCATTTCAAGTTCATGAATACCTATCATGCAATACATCCTATGAAAAGATTCATTCATATCATGCATAAGTAATTCATAAGCTTTGTCAAAATCCTTTTCAGCTTCCTGCTTAAAGTTATCGATATGCTTATAGGTTCTCATCTGAATCCTCCGTTGCTAATTTAATAGCATCCTGCAAGGTCTGTATTTCAGTACTCATCTGAGCCATCATGTACGATTGAGCGCTGGTTATTTCACGATACTTCTTGAGCAAGTCAGATAGTTCCGCCCTTAACTTGGCATTATCTTCTCTTAGTATCTTTATTTCATCTTGCATAAATTCCTCCCTAAACAATGCAATTGATTCGTATTTAATATAGTATCACAAAACTTAACAAAAGTCAATAAAGTTCAATTAGGTATATAAGGGGAATCAAAAGACTAGATAACTAAAGCGGGGCACGTAATTAAATCTATGGAGAAATAAAACCCCGCAATAGTTTCTATAAACAATAAGTAATGTTATGAACAACTTATATAAGCCCAATCATACACCGCAAAGTTTATTAATCAAGTACCTTTTGCATTTATAAGCTCGTCAATTATTTCAAAACACTTGCCCAAAAATAAATTGCTGGCGACCTTATTCTTCTCAACAGACGCACTTCTTAAATGCTGCCTTATTAATTTTAGTGATTTCTTCTGCTCTTGATTCATAGCTTAGTTCTCCCTCGCCTCTTCTGCGGCTGCTACCTTTTCCAACTCTTCATCTCTAAGCATCAAATAATCTTTTACCTTGTATGGATATTTTAACTTTTCAGCATCCTTTGAATGATAAACCTCCAAGAAATAGTTCATAGCATCTTCAATTACTTTATCATAATTGGTATCCATGTCGCTCATAATATTCTCCGAGTGTAAACTGTAAAAAACAAGTGCCCACTCTTCTAACATGTGTTGATGTACATCAGTAAAAAACTTAGGATCCTTTAATTCAAATTTATTTTCTTCAATGTCGTTTAAGATCTGCAGGTTGCGGCACGCTTTTTCAAAACTACCACATCTTACATCTACAATCTTATGATTTAAATCCCGCACCTCATTTTGTAATTCTTCTTTTGACATTGGTGCATATCTACATGCTAGCTCCATATCATAACATGTACTTGTTAAATGATCGTATGCTTCTTTTGTTTTTTTATTCATAGTACTTTACCTTTTAGTTTCTTAGATGTTCTGGGTTTTGGCTATGGTCAGTACCTACTTTTAAAAAGTCTGGGTTTGGGACGGAATAAATATCAACACGATTCAATCTCTCTTCTATCAACTCAATAATTTCATTATCATGTAGAACCGGACCATACAAGGTCAAAACATTAACCGCCTCTCTTAAGATTTCTTTTTTTAAGTTGTAAAGATTGCAAACTGTATATTCTATATCACCTATAAAAGGCTCCTGATAAGGACCCGAAACTTTTATAAAGCGCTCATTATCAACATAAATTTTTAAAGTATAGCTGTAAACGTTTACAGCATTCTTCTCTTGATACAAACTATCCACTACTATCCTCTCTATATTAGATACCGAGACCGCTTCTAATTCATGTGTTATTATATGTGTAGTTTTATAATCTGTAATTGGCATCATAATTATTCCTCTTGATATTTAAATTGTTTCTCATGATTCCCTTTAGTTTCTCATATAAAATATATGGCCGTATGCAGTTAGGTTTCTTTACACCCTCACATCCCACCAAAATTGAATCGCAATAATAACATAACTCATAAAATAATCAACTTTAAAAAAACGCATGTTTGTGATATGGTATAAAAAGAAATTTAATTTGTACCACGACAATATGGCAATAATAGGATATGCGAGAATAAGTACATTTTCTCAAACGTTAGACTTGCAACTTGATGCTCTTAACGAGGCGGGTGCGGAAAAGATATTTCATGAACAGATCAGTGGTGCTAAAGAAGTGCGTCCTGAATTTAATCGATGCATGGATTATTTAAGAGAAGGCGATACTTTAATAGTATGGAAGTTAGACAGGTTAGCACGTACTGTCAAAGAACTCTTAAGCATTATGAATAAGTTATCTGATAAAGGCGTCGAGTTTATATCGCTTAAAGAACAGATCGATACTAAAACCCCAATGGGTAAGTTTGCCTTTCATATATATGCTAGCATGATTGAGTTCGAACGTGACGTGGCTCGTGAGCGAACATGCGCTGGACTTAATGCTGCAAGAGCAAGAGGCCGGGTTGGTGGTAGGCCGAGTAAGCTGAAAGATAAAGATGAGCTAGCCCTTGTTGAAATGTATAATAGTAAAAAGTTTAGCCTTAAATATATAGCAGGCATGTTTAACATTACCGTGCCCACTATTTATCGGGTGCTAGGTAAACACAACAAAACAGCATAAAATATATTATTGTATAATTTAATAAGTTATGGTATGTTTTATTTTAACGCAATAAAATATAATAAAATATATGTCAAGATATCCAAAGGGAAGTATAATGCGCTCGCTTCGTGTTTCTAAAGAAGTGCATGATTGGATCGAGGAAAGATCGAAAAAGAACTATCGAGACTTTACACTTGAGACTTATGTAGTATTGCAAGAAGCTTATCAAGCTCAGCCCGGTTACAAAAGTAAGTCGGAACCAAAAAAAAATGAGCCGCCTGTAAAAGCAGTTAGACATGACGAACCTTCTGAAGAAAAAACAAAACCTAAAACCATGAAGGAAGTTATGCGAAGCTTTGCGGAAAGACAAAAAGAAAAGGGTGAATAATATGAAGATAATAGATAAGCTTAAAGTATCCTATCCCGCTCAAGATTCAGAGATCGGAGCGGCAACCGTTAAGGTGGTATTATGTAAAGATGAAAAGAAAGATACCTTCTCTGCTAGCATCGGGATCGGTGAAGACGAGTGGGTAATTAAAAACGGCAGACCTTTAAAATATGAAGAGCTTAGTTATTTCTTTACTGGCTATGAGCTTATAAAAGATAAATACGTTATTTAGCCGTTGTCGTCATAATGACCCCACGCCTTTATAATAATTACATAACATACATCTTTTTCAAGTCTATACACAATTCGATGTCTTATGTTTACTCTTATACTATAGGCTTCGTTTTCATGAAAAATTATGGGCTTGCTTTCTAATGCATCAAAATCACCGCTTTTTAATATCTCAAAATATTTTACAAACTTATTGCGGTATTCGCTTTTTTTAATCTTCTTCCAGTCCTTAGCAGCTTGCTTGTTAAATAGTAATTTATACGTCATCAAAAACACCTAACTCTTCTGCTGCTAAACAGTCTTCCGGCTTGCTTTTAAATCCTTCTATAATTTTTCTATAATTTTGAGGGTTTTTTATTAGATCCATGTTAAGATCGTAAATTTCAAAATCCTCTTTCGATATCATGATAACATCATCATTGTTATTGCTATGAACCGTTATTTGTTCACCTTCTGATACACGCTTTAGTAACTGAAAAAAATCTTTTCTTGCATTACTTGCATACATACATGTCATAATATTACCCCTTATTAACTATTATAAATGTATAGTACAACATGTTGTGCAAGTAGTCAAGCCTAAAAAATAGGCATATTAAAAGACCCCAAGAGACATAAAGGGTCTAAGGATTTTATTCACAGCTTTATCCTCAAACATTGTGGATAAGTCATCTAGATCAAACTCATCAAAATCAATCCAAAAACTGAACATTGCGTCCGGCTCATCCTGCCAATAGTTAATATGCAAGATCTGCAAAGTCTCAAGTAAGTTCATTATAGTCAGGTCATCATCACTCATGATATCTTTCCATTCCTTAACATGTAAAGAATAAGAACCCTTATGGTTCCCACAGTTGTATGCATTGCCTACTACCGTATGAAGCAACTCTTTTAAAAACCATTTTCTATTCATACCTTTCCCCAAAAAAGTGACCCCCTAATGATAGAGGGTCTTTAATTTAGTTATCGTTTGCATATTCAGTTCCAAATGTATACTCAACTAATCCTAAATATGAAACTTCGTTTGTTTCAGCTATCTCATTAATCCTGTTCAAAGAATCCATAATTTCTGGGTCAATAATATAACCTTGTTTTTTCAAGCTATAATACTGGAACTCTAAGTAATCATGGTTTTCGGTAAACATAACTGGTTTCTTAATGATACCTACTGGAGTTAAAGTATTTATATAAAATTTCAAAGTCTTCATAAAAGCCTCCCTTTTTATAGCTTATACTTATATTATAACATGAATAACAATGCATGTCAACAACTTTCAATAACTTTTATTAAAAAACATTATAATACAACTAAACACACTTAGGTATAAGGGATACAAGGATAAAAAAAAGATAAAAAGGCTTAAGAGGATGTAATAAATTACGGCCTTTTTAAAAGACTGGATATTAACCTATTTGCATTTAACCGGTTTTATCCAAAAATCTTCCCCAAAGTTTATAAAAACAAACCAACATTGGGAGAGATTTTTACTTATAGAGTAACTAAACAAAAAAAATTTAGGTCACTCTATAACCTTAAAACATTGACAAAGCCTTAATTCACACTTTAATATAGGGGGGTATATTTTAACAAGAGGTTACTATGGGAAGTAGGGCATTATCAAATAAAGAGGAAGTAAAACTTGAATTTGTTGAAGCTATAAAAACGAACTTTGGATTGCTTACGGTAGCATGTCAAGCAGCTGGCATATCATTTCAAACTTATCGCAACTGGTATAAAGCGGATAAAGAATTTGCCTCAAAGGTAGATGCTGCTGTTACTGATTCATTTGAACGCACAACTGATATGGCCGAGAACAAACTTTTTTCAGCTATAAGCAAAGGTGAGATGACCGGCATTATCTTTTATCTTAAAACCAAAGGTAAGAAGCGTGGTTATATCGAGCGTCAAGAAGTCACCGGCAAGGATGGCGAAAGTTTATTTGCAGGAGCTTCTTTAAAACAAATAGCAAAAGAAATAGCTAAAGATGAATAACAACGACTTGTTTATTATCTCGGCTGCTAATGAATACTTTAAAGCTTTTGTTGGGGCAATACATGAGAACTACCTATATGCTAAGCATAATAGGCTGATTATGGATAAGCTCCAGCAAGTTTCTGAAGGTAAAATTAAACGATTGATCATTAACGTAAGCCCAAGATCTGGTAAGTCGTTATTGTCGAGTCAATTATTGCCAGCTTGGTTTTTAGGTAAATATCCGGATAAAAACATAATATGCACCACCTATGGTCAAGAGCTTGCGGATAATTTCGGAAGGCAAGTTCGTAACACCCTAAAGGATCCAAAGTATCAGGCAATATTTCCCGGCACGGTACTTGCTGATGACTCCTCTTCAATTAAGAAGTTCGCAACAACAAAAGGTGGTCAGTATATAGCAGTTGGCTCTGGTGGTTCGCTGACTGGTCATGGTGCTGACTTAATCATTATCGACGATCCAATAAAAAACAGAGCCGATGCTAATTCACCTAGAATAAGAAACAATGTAATTGATTGGTTTAAATCAACCCTCTATACAAGGCTATCTCCAACTGGAACTATTATTATCCTGCAGACAAGGTGGCGAGAAGATGATTTATCAGGATACCTATTAGAACATGAACCAGAGAATTGGGACGTGATTAAAATACCGGCAATAAACGAAAAGGGTGAATCCTATTGGCCCGAGCGCTGGTCAGTTGATAAGATTAATGATATTAAAAAAACAGTGGGCTCATATGAATTCTCCGCACTTTATCAACAATCCCCATCTCCAGCCGAAGGCGGAATGTTCGAACGTAGATGGTTTGAAGTGGTGCAAGCTATTCCAGCAAGTGCTCAAAGGGTTCGTTACTGGGACCGTGCTGCTACTGTTAAAACGAGTGGGAACGATCCTGACTGGACTGTTGGATTAAAAATGGCTAAAGATAAAGACGGGATTTTATATGTCGAAAATATAGTTAGGTTTAGAGGCTCTAGCCTAGATGTTGAAAAAGCAATAGTTAACACAGCAGCTCAAGATGGCTTTAAATGCAAAATAGGACTAGAGCAAGATCCGGGTCAAGCAGGTAAAATGGAAGTTGAATATCTAATTCGCAAGCTTCAAGGTTTTATTGTAAGCTCTCATAAAGTTACCAAAGATAAAGTAACTAGAGCAAGCCCAGTTGCCTCTCAAGCCGAAGCTGGCAATATTAAAGTACTAAGAGGAGATTGGAATGCTGCATTTTTTGAAGAGCTCGAGATGTTCCCATTCGGCGCAAAGGACGACATGATCGACGGCCTATCAGGTAGCTTTGGCATGCTAGTAACTCAAGGTCTAGATTATAGCCTCTTTACAAGGATGTAATCTTTTATCCTTTGCTCACTTAATGTAATCACTGATTTAAATTGTCATTTACTTTATTATTTTGTAGTCTATATAAAAGTTTAATAAAAGAGTAGGTCAATGACTGATAAATCAAGAGAAGACGGTTGGGCTAATGTCATAACTAACATGGGCATAAAAGGTAGGGATCGAACCAAGTCAAATAAATACAACCGGAACGAACGATTAGGATATGGAGCTTTAGAAGATTTATACATTGGCGATGGCTTTGCGAAAAAGGTAGTTGATCTAGTACCCATCGAAATGACCAGACAATGGATCGAAGTTAATGGCGATACTGATAATCTTATTGTTCAAAGGTTAGAAGAGATAAACGCTAAGCAAAAGATTACCGACTTACTTAAATGGGCACGACTATATGGAGGAGCTATTGCAATCATGGGTATCGATGATGGCGGCGAGCTGACCGATCCAGTTAATGAAAAGCAAATTCGCAATGTTGAATTCATTCATGTATTCGATCGTCAATTAGTTACTTGGTCATCTATTGATCTATATAACGATCCCAATAATATTAGGTTTGGACTTCCAGAATATTATACAGTGACCCCATTAAACACCGGTACTATCTTCAAGGTTCATGAATCGAGAATACTTCGGGCCGATGGTGACCGAGTTCCCGATCGTGTTATGCAGCAAAATAATGGCTGGAGTTATTCAGTACTTCAAGGTGCATATGATCAAATCAAAAACCTTGGATCGTCTTATGGCATCGCTTCAAATATTTTAGAAGACTTTGTACAAACAATATTAAAGATTGATAACCTTCAAGAGCTACTCGCAAGTGGTCAAGATGAATTAATAACCAAGCGTCTTAACATTATCGATATGTCAAGGCATGTAGCTAACACGATCCTACTTGACTCACGTGAGAGTTATTCTAAGCAGGCAAGTTCAATAGCTGGTCTGGAAGCTGTTATCGATAGGTTTGGTTTAGCATTAGCTGGCGTTACCGGAATACCTTATAGCTTCCTTATGGGGCAGCCACCAAGTGGTTTGCAGTCAACAGGTCAGGCCGATGTTCGAATGTTCTACGATATGATTAAGTCAAATCAAGAGGATAAACTTAAGCCGATCTTAGAGAAGTTAGTTAGGTACATGATGCTAGCAAAAGATGGACCATTCAAAGGTAAGGAGCTTGAGAGTTGGCAGGTGGAGTTCGTACCGTTATGGCAAATGGATGAAGCACAAGAGGCAGCATATCGTAAGACCGTTGCCGAGAGTGATGCTATATATCTCGACCGAGGGGTGCTTACTCCATCTGAAGTTGCCATCTCAAGATTCGGTGGCGAGATGTTCTCGAATGAAACAGTGCTAGAAAACGAAAGTCGTGAGTCAATAATGCAGACCACTAATGAAGGATCAGTTGCACTTGATGAACACATCCAATCCCAAAGCAGCCTAAAAGAAGATCAGGATAATAAAGAAGCAAAACTTGAAGAAGAGTATTTGAAGGTATTAAAAAAATTAGCAGAGTAATTCAATGAAATTCGAAGTTTTAGCAAAGCTGCTACTTATAAATAAATTAAAAAAACAGCTAGATAGACTGGATAAAGAACAATCCAGTCAGGCTAATTCTAATGATGTTTCGATCGAGCAGGTCTATAACAAGATAGCTATTTTAGATAACGAACTCAAAAACCTAGATAAGGTTAGCTCTGAAAAGTTAAACGAAGTAAAAGACCTAGCTAATAAGTTTGCTAAAGAAGATAAAGAACGAGCCGATAAGTTAATTGATCATGCCGATAAAACAGTAAGTACAAAATATCAAGAGCTTAGAGAAGACCTAATCAGCCAACTTGAAAAGCTAATCAAGATTCCCAAGGATGGTAAGGATGGAAAGGATGGCTCAAGGATAACCGATGCGAGAATAGATAAAGGTGAACTCATCATTGCTATCGATGGTCTTGAGCAGAACCTAGGTAAGATTGTTATCAAAGGCGACCGAGGTGATCAAGGCGAGCCGGGTCAAGATGCAGTCAGTATAAAGAGCGTGCAGCTTATAGACTACCAACTGGTCATTAGACTAACTGATGATACGGTATATGAACTCGGCAACGTTCGAGGTGAGAAGGGCGAGAAAGGTGAGATGCCCGATCACGAATGGCGACAGACTAGCCTAAGGTTCGAGAAGCCAGACGGAACATGGGGCAAGTGGGTCAACTTAAAAGGCGATAAAGGATCAACAGGTGGCGGCATTGGACCGGTAGCATCAGGCTCATCAAGTAGATTAACAACTAAAAACAATAATGTTTTATTAACAAACGATACTAGAAGCATTAACTTCGCCGGCGATATACAAGCGGTCAAGACGAGTTCGAACTCCATAGATGTTTCAGTATCATCGACAGCAGGTCAGCTACCTTGGAATATAATAACCCAAGACCAAGTTGCCGAGAATACTAATGGCTATATAACAAATTCAACTAATAGGATAAACCTAACGCTGCCCATCACTGGTCAGGTTGGGGATATAATTAAGGTGATGGGTCTTGGACTTGGTGGATTTCGGATCGTGCAAAACCCCGGTGATGTTATATATTTTGGTAATAGGGATACTACAGTTGGCCCATCTGGCTATATAGATTCAATCCAGAATAGAAATACTTTGGAACTAATTCGAGTAAGTGATAAAATATATATGATTGCGACAGCAGTCGGAAATTTCATAATTAATTAACGGAGAATATTATGACACAAAACGTATGGAACAGTGATTATCCAGTCAATGATGGTGAGATTATCATTGGTCAAACCGGTGGTAATCCCCAAGCCGCTACTATTACCGCTGGTAATGGTATCGAAATTACTAACGCCGCAGGTGCTATTACAATTACTTCAACTGGACAAAAAGAAGCTGAAATAGTTACTGCTAATACCGCAATGGTAGTTGATACTAACTACATCACTAACGGTACTACTAAGTTAGAGATGACGCTGCCAGCAGCGATCGAAGTTGGATCAATCTTAAGAGTAACTGATATTAACTCAGGCTTTAAAATGATTCAAGGAGTTGATCAATATATCAACTTTGGTAATAGAACAACTACAGTTGGTGCTTCAGGTAATGTTGACACTCTACAAGATAACAGCTCATTAACTTTAATCTGCGTTGAAGAAAACCTAGGTTTTAATGTGTTATCTGCAGTTGGTAACTTTAATCTAGATGCAGTCTAATGGCAACAGTCAATTCATTAAATAATGTAAATCTAACGGTTTCTAAAAAAGGTACGATTATTGAGGACCTAACTGAGACGCTTGATTTTAACGATGATGTATTTGACCTCCAGTTGGTTGGTGGTGATTATCCAGATGTGTTAGTCACCATCAATCCAATTGAGCTTCGTAAAAAGCTCTTTAACAGAGTAGCCATTTCAAGTGATTACACAACGCAAAGTAACGATATATATATTGCCGTTGATACAACAAGCGCAGTCCAGATTACTTTGCACGATGGATATGAAGGCGAAAAGTTATACATAAAAGATGAAACAGGTAACGCCAAGTTTAGACCAATTACGGTCCTTGGTGATATCGATATAGATAATGAAATAAAGATGCAGGTCCAGTTTATCGGCTTGCAATTTATATATACAAATGGGCAGTGGGTAATAGTATGAGTTTTATATTTGATGATAGGATTGGATTTAATGATGATGCCACAGTTGATGCATACGCTAGGCTTAGAGTATCGAAACCATTTGGTATATTCAATAGCTCATTGCAAAACTCAATTAACGATACTGAGTGGGAAACGTTTACCTCAGGAACCGGAAGCACAACATATCTTGCCGAACAATCGGCTGCCCTTTTAAATGTTGGAACCGCAAGTGGGAATAGATGTTTAAGACAAACTTATAGAACGTTTCAATATCAAACTGGAACAGGTTCGCAAGCTTTAATGACTGGTGTTTTAGGTACAACCCAATCAGGTACTTCATCTAGAATGGGGATGTATGATGATTTTAATGGATTGTACTATGAAGTTAAAGATGGTGTTTTTGGAGTTGTGGTTAGAAGAACCCTATCGACTGGCAATACTGAAGAGATCCGAATTGATCAAAGCAACTTTAATGTCGATAAGATGGATGGCACTGGAAGGTCAATGTACAATATCGATCTAACAAAAGCCCAAATATTCTCAATTGATTTTGCATGGCTGGGCGTTGGTAGGGTTAGGTTTTCAATATGGACGGGCAATTGTTTTTGTCAGGCTCATGAGTTTAAATATAACAACGTACTTGATTCGGCCTATATGGGCAAAGGAGATCTACCTCTTCGCTATGAAATTGTTAACACAGCCGCAACTGCCGCAACAAGTAACATGAAACAAATATGCTCATCAGTATTTATTGAAGGCGGAACTAATGAAAGCGGATATTCTAGAGGGATAACTACTCCATATGAAGTTGAGTATAACGTACCGGATGCAGATGCATGGCACAACATAGTTTCAATAAGAGTAAAGCCCGGTCAGGATCGAGTAACAATTCAACCATTTTCCTTTGGTATAAATAACGATACTGGTAATAAGTTCCAAATAGCTCTTTTAAAGAATGCTACTGGATCTTTAACTTGGACCGATAACGGAGACTTTTCGCAAAGCTCAGTAACGCAAACAGCTTTAAGTGGCGGTGATATATTATTTACTGACTCAGGCAATGAAAGGGTTTCGGTAAGTATTGACTTATTGCAAATCAGAGATCGCATATCTACAAAGTATAGCGGCGATCCTGAGACCTTAAGCTTAGGTGTTAGAAGAGTGTCAGGTTTATTAGATGTAACTGGTCAGTTTAACTATATTGAATACAGGTAATGTCAAAGGAAAAGCTAATTAACGCCATTGCTAAAAGACGAGCTCAAGTGGGTAATAAGAAGATACCTAAGTTTGGATTGGTTCCACGTGAACCAAAGCAACCCGAACGTGAATATGAAAAAGCTTTAACTGATTATGTTCAAGTCTTTATCAATATGATGAATGATATCTTAGTTCCGCAGTTAGATAATTTATATAATCAAGCGGTAGCCTTAAGACCTGACTCAAGAGCAGATGATTGGTCAAATGATTTGGAACGTCTTCTCGATGCAACCATGCTAAGCTTTGAACGAAGAGCACCGAATCCAAGAGACTTAAGCAATACAGCTGCTGGTGAAGTAAATGAATTTAATAAGAAAGATTTTAACCGGGTTATGCAATCGGCATTCGGGGTTAATGTAGTAGCAAGTGAGCCATGGCTTAGACCTCAAATAGCATCATTCACTAATCAAAATGTTCAGTTAATAAAAAATATAAGTAACGATGCAGCAACTCAAATCGAAGGGATTGTTCAAAGAGGATTTGCAACCGGTGCTGGCGTCGGGAATATCAAAGAACAAATTGAGCAAAGATATGCAATCACTAAAAGACGATCGCAACTGATAGCTCGTGATCAAGTATCGAAACTTAATGGTCAGCTTACCGAGTACCGCCATAAAGAAGTGGGTATCGAAAGATATAGATGGGTAACCGCCGGTGATGAAAGAGTTCGCTCATCGCATGCCGAGCTCAATAACAAAATATTTTCATATAATAACCCACCCTCAGTTGGTAACCCGGGGCAACCCGTCCAATGTCGGTGCGTTGCTCAACCTTTGATCGAAGGATTTGATGAATGATATTGATTAAAATGAAACGATAAGCAACTTATTAACTACATAATAATTACAAATATATTTAAAACCTCGCCTTGTGGTTGATTTTCATGTAAACTTTTTATACCATAAAGTTTTAATATTTAGGTTAACGCAGTGCAGACCATAGAAGAGTTAAACTCAATCCAAAGATTTGACCAAGGTGTTGTCTCTGCAGCAGAGGTGACAGACGAAGGTTATCTCAAAGCTAATGCGATTGTCACCCGAACAGGAGTGTTCGTATATACCAATCCAGATGGCAGCGTTAGACGTGAGCTTAGACATCCTGATGACGTCTTTGAGTTCGATAGTCTGCAAACTTTAAAAATGATTCCAATAACCAATGGTCATCCTGAGCAAGCGATAGTTAATTCGCAAAATTCAAAGGAGCTATCCATTGGATTTACAGGTGAAAAAATAAATACCGACGGTCAGTATCTTACAGCCTCATTACTCATTAGTGATGATGAAGGTGTAAGGGCAGTTCGTTCAGGTGAGAAAAGGGAATTATCCCTTGGGTATATGGTCGAGTTAGTTAGGGAGGACGGTACTTATAATGGTCAAGATTATGACTATCGCCAAACTAAGATTCGCTATAACCACCTTGCTATCGTTGAGAGAGGTAGAGCTGGTCCGAACGCTCGGATCAATATCGACTCTTTTGATGATAATAACTTAGTGGCTTGTGATGATGATTACATAGCTAGTATTCAATTAAAAACGGAGAAGAAAAATATGACAGATGAGAAATTTGCCGTAGTGACTCTTGATGGGCTGGAATATAAATCATCCCCAGAAGTTGCTAAAGCTTACGAAAAAACTGTTAAAGATCTTGCTGAAAAAAATGACAGCATGATTGAAATAACTAAAGAGCTAGAAACTCTAAAAGCAGATCGTGATTGCTTAGCTGATAAACTTGAAGCAGCTACAAAAGTAGATCACGCAGCGGAAATTAAAGAAGCTGTTAAAGCAAGAGTGGCTTTAATCGGTGACGCTAAAACGCTTTTAAAAAACACTGATGCAGAAATCAACTTAGATGACATGAGTGATGTAGAGATTATCACAGCTGTTGTTAAAGAAAGATGCCCAAAAGCAAATCTTGATGAAGCATCTGAAGTCTATATCAAAGCAAGATTCGATACACTTTTAGAAGATCATGTAGAGCCGTCAGTAAGCATGGCTAAGCAACGTGAATTAGTTGCTCCAAAGCTTGATGCTAAAGAAGAAGTATCCGCAGATGAAGCTAGAAAGAAAATGCTAGATCGTCTTAAGAATAGCGACAAAAACAAAAAATAATTAGAGGTCTATAATGTCACAAACAGAATATAAATTTAACATGGAAGTAGGCCAGCCGGGTCTTCTTTATGATATCGATACAACATCAGTATTAAGTTACAACGCTGCTGAAGCGATCCAATTTGGATTTGGTTTAGTACAAGGTGCTTCTGCTAATCAAGCTAGACTAGCTGCTAAAAACTTAGCAACAGTTACTTTCGATGCTGATTTCGTAACAGATAATGAAATCGTCGTTGATGTAAATGGAGTAACAGTTGGTCCAGTTATCTTCGATACTGATCAAGCTACAACAATCGCTGCTTTAGCTGTTGCTATTTCAGCTCTTGAGAATGTTAACGCAGTCGTATCTGGAGTTAGAGAATTATCAGTAACTAGAACTGATGGTGAAGTTATCGTTGATAATATCGCAGTAACTGCTGGTGCTTCTCAAGCTAACGGTTCAGTTGCTTACTCTGCTGAAAATAAATTCATCGGTGTTGCGATCGCTACTCAAGCAATGGAGCAAAACCTAAGTGGTGAGGCTTTCTATAGCGCAACTCAAACTGTTTCAGTATTAACACGTGGTCGTATCTACGTTTACGTCGAGCAAGATGTAACAGTTAGAGATAGTGTTTTCTTAAGACATACAGCTAATGGCGCTGGACTAGTTCCGGGTCAATTTAGAAAAGATGCTGATTCAAATAATGCAGTCGAAATTAGTGGAGCTAGGTTTATTACCGATGCTGCTGCTGGTTCAGTTGCGGTTTTAGAAATCAACCTACCAAACTAATCGGAGATAAAAAATGACAGACAAAATAAAATCAATAAATTTAGATGATAACCAATCTATCTTTTTCGCACGTGAGCTTGAGTATATCAAATCAAGATCTTACGATATCGAATACCCAATGCTTAAAGCTACTCAAGTTATTCCAGTTTCCACTGAAGCAGGACCGGGTGCTGAAAGTATAACATATCAACAGTTTGATAAATTAGGTATAGCTAAAATTATATCTAACTATGCAGATGATCTACCAAGAGCTGATGTGAAAGGTAAAGAATTCACAGTACCAGTTAGATCAGTTGGTTCATCTTATGGCTATAACGTTCAAGAAATCAGAGCATCACAATTCGCTGGTAAAGGCTTAGAGCAAAGAAGAGCTAACGCAGCTCGTCGTGCTGTTGAGCAAAGAATCAATAACATTGGTTTTTACGGTAGTGAAGAAGATGGTCTTCAAGGTTTCTTTAACAACCCTAACGTAACAAGAGTTGCCGTTGATGAAAACGCTGGCGCTACTTCTACTAAGTGGGCTGATAAAACACCTGATGAAATCTTAGCTGATATGAACAACCTAGTTAATGGTATCGTTGAAATCACTAACGGCGTTGAAGCTCCTAATACTTTATTGTTACCAATCGAGCAATATACTTACATCTCATCAACACCGAGATCAAGTACATCAGATACAACAATCCTACAATACTTTTTAACTAACAACCCATTCATTCAAAGTGTTGAATGGTTAAATGAATTAAAAGGTGCAGGACTTGGAGCGGGTGCTTTAGATGCTGGTGAAGATATGATGATTGCATATGATAAAAGTCCAGATAAGTTAACATTCGAAATCCCACAACCTTTCGAGCAATTCGCTCCTCAGGAAGATGGTCTTGAATTCAAGATCGCAACTCATGCTAGAGTTAGCTCAGTAATAATTTATTACCCGCTATCATTAGCATTTGCTGAAGGAATCTAATTAGGTTCTTAAACGGTGGGGGCCTAGCCCCCGCTTTTAATAAAGAGGGATATTATGAGATTGAAATCAAACGTTGAACATGTGTTTCGCTGCATGGGAATTAATATTCTTCCCGGCATCAACTATGTAAGCAACAATAAATTCTTCGAGCATCCTGCTGTTAAAGCCCGTATTGAAGAAGGTATGTTCGAAGTCGAAGATAAAGAAATAGACTTAAAAGAACATTCAAGTAAAACAGCTAAGCAATTAATTAAAGACATTCCTGAAATGTTTGATCTTAAGCTGCTTGAAAGAATCAAAGCTAAAGAAAGCAGAGCAACTGTTATCGAAGCTATTGATAAACAAATAAAAAGAATTAAAGCTGAGTAACATAATGAGTATAGATAGCAAGTTAATAATTATAGCACCTGAAATGAAAAGCCTAGATATTGCATTTAGAGCGGAGCTTATTAACATAGCTAAACTACAAGTTAACTTTGGCACTGCTGAAATTAAACAATTAGCAACAGCCTATCTTGCAGCTCATATATATACACTATCTTTAAGAAACGGGGCAGGTGGTTATGTCGCCTCAGAAAAGGAAGGTGACCTATCACGTAACTTCATGAATACAGCGACTGCTGGTTCATATGGTTCAACCAGCTATGGTATGGAATTCCAAAGGCTACTGAATATGAATATAATTGGTGCTAGAACAAGGCAGGTAACTAGGTGAGAAAAGTTCGTACTATTGATAAAGGCTGGAATAAAATTAAAAGACAGTTAACTTCTCTTAATGGTAGCTATACGAAAGTAGGAATCCAGTCTGGCGAAGGTACGCCGGGTGAGGCTAGCCTTGCTCAAATAGCAGCCTATAATGAATTTGGTACAGCTGATATTCCTGCACGTCCATTTATGAGAACATCATTTTTAAAGAAGCGTCCGCAATTAGTTCAATTGCAAGAGCAGGAATATTATAAAATAATTCAAATGAGAACAAATACTTCGATGGCACTTGGTCGTATCGGAGCATGGTATGCAGGGCAGGTTCAAGATACGTTAACTAATAATTATTGGACTCCAAATAAACCAGCAACCATTAGAGCAAAAGGTAGTTCCAAACCATTAATCGATACTGGCGAACTAAGAGCAGCCATAACAAATGTGGAGGTTATTAAATGAGTCAATTCAGAACCCCATTTTTAGTAATAAGAAAACAACCGGGATCATATGTTAATGGTCATTGGGTCAATGGTACAGCTGAGCTATTTGAAATCCAAGCCAGCGTGCAGCCAATGAGCGGCAAGGATATGGAGATGCTTCCCGAAGGTAGAAGAGGATCGCAGGCTGTTAAGATATATACTAGCACGCAACTAAGAACAGTTGATGATGCAAACCCAGATGAGGTCCAAGCTTTTGGATCGGCCTTTGAATTAGTAACTGTTGAGCCTTGGCAGTCGAATGTTATATCGCATTATAAATGCATCGGTGTAAGGACCGGACCTTCGAGCCTTGGATTGTTTGCAAGGATCACCGATGATGGTTCGGAACGTATAACAGCAGAAGGTAACTTAAGAATATTCGCAAGTTAGGAGAGAAATATGGCAAAAAGAATTAACGACTTATTAGCAGCAGCATCCGTCCAAGATACTATGCAGTTCGAAACAGACCTGACTGGCACGACTTCTAATAAGGTAACAGCCACCCAGATTAAATCATATGCTGTAAGTGATGTCGAGATTGATATAACCGCATTGCAAGATGATGTCGATTTAATCGAAGGTCAGCTCGGAACTAACATTAATGATATATCTTCACTTCAATCAAGTGTTACCACATTGCAAAATTCTATTAATGGATTGTCGACTTTAATTACTAATCTTGAAAATGAAATCGATGCTCTAGTAATAAGAGTAAATAATATTGAATCTACTTTAGATGATGTTTTAGAGGTTAACTAATGTTTAGCAGCGCAACAATAAAACAAGGTCTATATGATTGGGTAACATCGCAGGCAACAGAAGTTGTCATCTGGATGAATCCTAACGCACCAAGACCACCCGTTCCATATATCGCACTAGACATGGGTGATGCCATGCTACTTGGCTGGGATTATCAAACCGAACCAGATGCTAATGGCGATGCCTCGTTATTTGGCAATCGTGAATTTGAAATGGAAGTTCATTATTACGGCGATGGCGGGCGTGATGTTATGGAAAAGCTTAAGACCAGTCTTCAACAGTTCGATGTCATCTGTCAATTGCAAGAGTCAGGTCTACATTTCGTTGATCGCATGGCTGAAGTTTCCGACACTACTTTGCTAGATACGCTGTGGGAAGAGCGCCGCATCTTGGAGTTGCGTTTTAGAACCTCGAATCAAGGCGTTACCGCACCATCTAAATACCAAGTTGGCTATATCGAAACTGCCGACGTCCAAGGTTCTTATGATGATCACGACTAAATTAAGACATAAATAAAACATAAAGTTTACTAGTTAGTCTGGATTGTAATCTATAAATTGATTTTCAACTCGTAGTACTATAATATTTATAAGAGTCATTAAACTAACGGAGAAGGACTTCTTATGAGTATTCAAGATATTGTAGACGTACAAATTACCAGAGAGACTACCGCTGTATCCCAATTGGGCTTCGGTACTTTCATGATACTGGGTGAGCACACTGTGTTTCCAGAAAGAATTAGATTTTATCAAACCGCTGATAGCATTTTAGATGATGGGTTTTTAGCAACCGATCCAGAATATATTGCAGCTAGTAGCGCACTATCACAAAACCCAAGACCAGTTAGAGTAGCTATCGGCCGCATCGATGCAGGTGATGCTTCCCTAACAGATTCACTAAATGCAGTTTCTCAGGAAAATGATGATTGGTATGGCTTTGCTATTACATCTCGTCTTCAAGCTGATGTAGAAGAAGCAGCCGCATGGACCGAAGCTGAAATTAAAATCTTTGGCAGCGCATCTGATGATGTTGAAATCCTTAACGCATCTTCAACAACTGATATTGGAGCAGTCCTTCAAGCAGCTGGTTATGCTAGAACTTTTGTAATGTACCATGATGAAGCAGCAACAGCTTATCCTGAAGCAGCTTGGTTTGGAGTTCAACTTCCGACCGCTCCGGGATCTTCAACTTGGGCGTTCAAAACGTTGGCTGGTATTCCTGTTGTTGACATGTCTTCTACTCAAAGAACAAATGCTTTTAATAAGAATGTAAATACATATGAACTAAGGGGCGGTGTTAACATCACTAAAGATGGTCAAGTTTCATCAGGTGAATATATCGACATTATCCGTGGGGTTGACTGGTTACAAGCTAGAATGACCGAGCGTGTTTATTTGCTATTAACTAACAGTCCGAAGATTCCTTATACAGATGCAGGTGTTGGTATTGTTGAAGCTGAAGTTAGAGCTCAACTAGATGCAGCTATAGCTCAAGGCGTTATTGCAATCGATCCAGCATATACAGTCACAGTTCCTTTAGTAAAAAATATATCAACAAATGATAAAGCTAATCGCTTCTTACCAGACGTAAGATTCGAAGGAACTCTGCAAGGAGCAATACATTCAATAAGAATTCGTGGAATCGTTAGAATATAAAGGAGATAAAAAATGAGCGTAAGAACATATGATGCAGCACAAGTGATCCTTTCAATAGGTGGCGTTAATATCGGAGGATATGCAGACGGTACTTTTATTTCAATTGAAAGAGAAGAGCAAAGCTTTACAAAAGTAGTAGGTGCTGACGGAAAAACAAGTAGAGCTAAATCAAATAACAGGTCTGGTAGTTTAACTATCACGCTGCAGCAAACCAGCCCATCGAATGATGTGATCTCAGGTTTCTTAACTCAAGACGAGTTAACAGCAGATGCAGTCGTGCCGGTTTTAATTAAAGATAACTCAGGTGAGTCAAGATTATTCTCAGCAACTGGATGGGTACAAGGTCTACCTACTATCGAGTATGCTAAAGAAATCTCAACACGTGAGTGGGTAATGGATTTAGCCGATATAGAATTTAACATAGCTGGTAATGCAGCGATTGGCGGAGCAGAGGTATAATAAATGATTGAGAATAAAGAAAGAACTATCAGCGGTAAAAGTTACGTGGTAACTCAATTTCCTGCTAGAAGAGCTTTAAAATTAAAGACAAGGCTAATTAAACTTGTAGCCCCTTCTTTGTTTTCAGTATTAGGAAATTCTGGTACTAACATTATGGAAACCAAAGTTGATTCAAGCATGATTAAAAGTGCGGTCTCTATTTTAGCAGATAAGCTAGACGCAGATGAGGTTGAGGATTTAGTTATAAGTTTATTCGCATCGACTCGTCGTGATGGTAAAGAATTAAACGCAGCTGAGTTTGATCGAGCATATGCTGGTAACTTTGGTGAAATGTACGGAGCTCTTCAGTTTGTACTGGAGGTGAACTTTGGATCTTTTTTAGACCAATTCCGTACTGGCAACCAAGGAGAAGTGCAGGCGGAAAATCATCTGGCTTAAGCACTGGTAAGCTAGATCCAGAGCTTGAAGAAGAATGGCCGATATGGAGATTAATTTTTGAGAAAGTAGCGACCTTAAAAGAGCTAGAAGAGTTGTGGAATATTGATGATGTTGATCGGGCTAATTCTTTATTAGATATGCGAAAGTCTATAGAAGAAGAAGAATATAAGAAGAGTCAAAAGAAAAAATGATAGTCCGTGAATTACTAACCAAGATTGGTTTTAATGTTGATCAAAGTAAAATTCGTCAAGCGGATCAAGCTGTCAATGGTTTGACAACAAGATTAAATGGAGTCGCAGATGCAGCCATCGGTGCTGGTATGCGGCTCTCTGCTTTTGCAACATTGCCAATTGGTTTTCTTTTTAAAAATATTATAAAGGGCGCATCCGATGCTGCTGAAACTGCATCTAAATTTTCAGTGGTATTCAAGGATGTTTCTGAAGAAGCTATTGCTGTTCAACAAGATCTTGAAAAAAATTATGGATTGAGTACTAGAGCAGCACAAGAGTTACTTTCTAATACAGGTGATCTATTAACGGGCTTTGGTTTTAATGGCAAAGCTGCTCTTGACTTATCACAAAAAACAAACCAATTAGCCGTTGACCTAGCCTCATATACCAACGTTGAAGGAGGTGCTAAGGTTGCATCTCAAGCTTTAACAAAAGCGTTGCTTGGTGAACGAGAATCTCTTAAGCAGTTAGGTGTTTCATTTAAGGAATCAGATGTCAAAGCTAAGATTTTACAATTGCGACAGGAGGGAATGACCTTCGAAACCGAACGGCAGGCTAAGGCTTATGCTGCTTTGGAAATCGCAATGGATCAATCTAAAAACGCCATTGGCGACTATGCAAGAACTAAGGATCAACTCGCTAACCGAGCAAGATTATTATCAGCACGAATTGAAAACTTAAGCAATAAGTTTGGTGATCTATTAATACCCATTACAGAAAAAGCCGTTACCATACTTTTGGAAGTGGTAGAATATTTTGATTCATTGTCAAAAGAAACTAAAACTACAATACTTGGAATCCTTGGAGTAGTAGCTGTAGTGGGTCCCTTACTGCTAATATTCGGAGCTTTGATAAAATCAATATTATTTATTGCGACTGCCTTTGAGGCTATTAAGTTTCGTGCTCTTATTAATGGTATGATGTCAGTAGTAACTTGGACTAAATCTACTGCTCTTGGCTTAAGGGCTATGGGTGCCGCTGCTATGTGGGCTCAGGCTAAGTTATTTTTAATACCATTAGCTATATTTGCTCTTATAATTGCAGTTGCAGCTGGAGCACAGGCATTATGGAATTGGCTAGATGAGAATGTTGATCTCTTAGATTTGTTAGAAAAAGCTTGGGAAGGCTTAAAAGATTTTATACCAGACATTGTTAAGGATGCATTTGCAAAAGCTTTTGAAATTGCTAAAACCATTGGTAATAAAATTAAAGGGTTCTTTGGATTTGGAGATGATGAAGAAGATAAAAAAGTAACGCTACAAACAACCGAGGATGTTACTAGGCGGTTATCTCCTGAGGAAAAGGAGGCAAGACAAAAACGTTCAGAGCAAATAGGTCGTAGTATTAATACTCAAAGCTACGGCGCTGGGATGTTAACACCATCAACAACTTCAGAAATCTCTAGAATAAATAGCTCAACTATGAATGCTAATAAGAATGTTAATGTAAATTTTGAGGTAGTAGTAAACGTACCACCCGGCACTCAGGAAGCGCAAGCTGAGTTTGTTAGGCAGGCCGCCCAAGCATCTTTTAGAGAAGAGTATAATCGTGAACTTGAAAAAGTTTTATTTGAAAACCCAGAGCTGGAGTAAGATATGTTAGTTAACTTTTTATTTTCGCCATTTACAAGACGTGGTAATCGCATAGGCTCATTATCAATTGAGTGTACTTTATCTGAAACCCATTCGGCTACATCGAGAATAACTAATCAACCGGTCGAAGAAGGTTCAACTATTTCAGATCATATTGTTAACGATCCTGAAAAGGTAAATATAACAGGCTTTATTTCTGACACTCCACTTGATGCAAGCTATAGCAACTATTCGCAATTAGCATTCGATACCTTGTATCAAATCCGAGATACTAGAAATACTATATCAGTAGTAACTAACTATCGTGTTTATCAAGATATGGTTATTACTAACATTAGCGTACCACGTACTCAAGGATCTGGGCAGTCAATTCAGTTTAGTGTTGAGCTAACTAAAATACGTAAGGCAGGGTCTAATACTTTAGGATTGTTTGGAGCGCTACTTGCTGGAGATACTGAAGGAATAATTGACCAAGCCTCAAGTGCTTTAGATCTTGGAAGGTTGAACCCATCAGCGGCAACCGGACTTGTTGAAACAAGAGTAACAGATACTATAGGGAGGTTGTTCTAATGTCATTAGTTATACCAGTCAGGCCCCTGCCAGCTTATTCATTTGAGGTCAATCTTGATAATGTTATTTACCGTATGGCGTTTCAGTGGAACTCTGTACATGAATTCTGGACTATGGATGTACAAACTAGAGAAGCAGAAAACTTAATCACTGGTATTAAGCTTGTAATAAACTACGAGCTAATTACAAGATATGTAGATCCCAACCTACCAGCTGGCGCTATCATCGCTCTTGATACGACAGGTAAGCTAGAGAGAATCGGGCGTAATGATCTTGGCAATGATGTCAAGTTAATCTATATACCACGAGGTGAATTCGATGACCTTGTTCAATAGAGTAATACAAACTAAAATTGGTAAAGCAGTTGGTGAAGGAATTGATGTAAGCGACTTAAGAGTAAGTTTTACAATTTATAAAGCAATCGATCCAACTAGCAACTCCTGCCGAATAACGATTTATAATATGGCGGAAAATACCCGGAATCAAATAAGGGAGATTGATGATGTGATAACTATTAGCGCTGGTTATGCAGATGATGCTGGTGCTAAGTTAATGTTTACTGGTGATATCCTAAAGATCAATCATAAAGTTAGAGCGCCTGATATAATTTCAGAAGTTGAAGCAGGTGATGGTGCTAAAACATTAAGAGAAACTAGGATCTCGATATCGTTTAGAGAAGGAGCTGAAGTTAAAAGTGTTTTAGAAGATATCGCAAGTAAGCTAGATATAACATTAAGACCCCTACCTGATGATATACAAGGTCAGTATATTCATGGCTTTAGTTTTGCAGGGTCTGCTAAGGAAGGTTTAAATAAAGTAACCGAAAGAATTGATCTTGTTTGGTCGGTTCAAAATAATGAATTACAAATATTAAAAAGAAGAGCAGCGATAAAGCTAGTGCCAAAACAAATTAGTTACTCGACTGGATTGTTAGAAGCTCCTGAAAAGTTAACTGATTTAAAAGCCAACCTTGAAAAGGATAAGCCTAAACCGGGATATAGTTTAAGGATGTTATTGCTTCCCGATGTTGAGCCGGGTCAAACTGTTAACATAGATGCAGGACTTGTGTCTGGTCTTTACCGAGTTGACCTAGTAACGCATGTTGGAGATAATGAAGGTTTCGATTTTATAACTAACTTAGAAGTCTCGGAGTATTCAGAATAATGCAAGTAACGAATTTACCAGATGCTATAGCTGCAAGTATAAGAAGACACCTTGGGGAAATCCATACATGCCTGCCCGCAAGAGTCGAGAGCTATGATCATAAGCAGCAGCGAGCAAGCGTGCAGCCACAGATCAAAAAGAAATATCGTGATGGTTTAGTAGATGACATGCCAGTGATTGTTGACGTGCCAGTTATATGGCCCCGCTCATCTAACGCAAGCCTAACATTCCCAGTTAACAAAGGTGATTACGTTATGCTAGTATTTGCCGAGCGTGCTATTGAAAACTTCCTAACACTTGGCGGTCTTCAAGAGCCGGGTGATCGTCGTAAGTTCGATCTAACAGATGCGATAGCAGTGCCGGGTTTATATCCGTTTAATGTGCCGTCACGTTCCGATAATAACGATGATGTGCTGCTCATCTATAACAACACAAGTATTCGAATAAAGAAGGATGGTGATCTTGAGATCGTTGGTTCGAAAAATATGAAGGCAACAATCAAAGGAAATATCGAAGTTACTTGCGAAGGTAACCTAACTGCAAACGTTGGTGGTAATGCTACAATCGATATAGGTGGAACGACCGATCTAACATCTGGCGGGGATGTAAATATCACAGCGCCGAATGTTAACATAACTGGCAACCTAACTGTTAGCGGTCAGACTGATCTTGCTGGCGGCGGTCCGGGCATCGCTCGTCAAGGTGACTCAGTTGAAGTTCAAGTTACAGGTGGTTCAAGTGCGGGTACTTATTCAGGTACGATTACAGGAAGTTCAGGAAATTCAAGGAGTGGGTAAATGAGTAATAGAGATTTATTGTTAAGCAAACAAAATAATGATTTGATCGTAAGTAGATTTGATCTAGGTATTGTTGAGGGTGTTGCCTCTACTGAGCAAAGACTTAAAGTACGATTGCAAATCTTTTTAAGGGAGTGGTTTTTAGACCGGACTGCTGGGCAGCCATATTATGAAGAGGTCTTTAGTAAAGCACCAAACATCAGTGAGATAGAAGCCAGACTTAAGGAAGCTATCCTAACGACCGAACGTGTACTTGAGATACTTTCATTTGATATAGACTTTAATAACGCATCGAGAACTTTGTTTGTTAACTTTGCAGTTAGTACCATTGATGGCGATATTGTTATAGATGACGGAATAAATCTCAACGTTTAGTTGCTAATGCTTTTAAAGTTTGCAACTTATATGATATGATTGATTTAATAAATTCAATCTAGTGTAATAAGCATGCCATTAAATTCCGGTGGATACCAACGAAAGCGTTTAGAAGAAATCAAAATAGAAATAGAGACGGATATCATTGCCGAGTTTGGTGAAGTTAACACCCAGCCCGATAGTGTATTTGGTCAGTTGATAGGAATTTTTGCTAAAAAAATATCAGATATTTATCAAGATAACGAGAATTTGTATTTTTCAATGTATCCTTCGACAGCGGAGGGTGTATCTTTAGACAACGCCGTTGGCTTAGTTGGCATATCAAGATTAGCTGCTACTTTCTCAAGAGTAAACGCAGCCGTAACAGGTGATCATGGAACTGCTATTATCCCGAACTCACAAGTAGAGGTAGAGGAAACCGGCGAGACCTTTGTCAATCCAAGTGCGGTTGTGATAAATCGTAACAATGCTTTAATAATAAATGTAGAAGTGGTAACGCTTGCTGATAATACTGATTACAGTGTTTTAATAAACGGCACGCCTATTATCGTAAACTCAAATTTGGGATCCACATTAGAGTCCATTGCAATCGATTTAGTAGATGCTATTAATTTATCAGCAGAACCAGTCACTGCGGAAATAGTAGATGGCGCTAGCTTTAGAATAACAGCAGATGATTTAGAGATATCCTTTGGATCTAGCGTTTCAAATAACATAGAATATATTGACGTTACAAGCCCAGCATTTTTTGAAGCAACAGTCACAGGACCGATCACGGTCTTGCCGGGTAAGTTAAATGTTATCGTTACTCCGATCTCGGGGTGGGATGCAGTCACTAACTTCTTTGATGGAATTCAAGGGCGCGCCAGAGAAACCGATCAAGAATTAAGACTGAGACGCCGAAGTTCTCTCGCTGTTATTGGTGCTGCATCAATTCCTGCTATCAGATCTAATCTACTTCAGAACGTTCAAGACGTAACTGGCGTGATTATATTTGAAAACCGAGAGCCATTTGTAGATGCGCAAGGTAGGCCGGGTCATTCATTTGAAGCAGTCGTTGAAGGTGGTGCAGATCAGGAAATAGCAGAAGAGATTTGGCGAGTAAAGCCAGCAGGCATCCAGACCTTTGGTAACGTAACTAATTTCATTATTGATTCTAACAATGATCAGCAGGCAATATATTTCTCAAGACCAGAGCCATTATATTTATGGGTTCAGGTGGAGCTCGATATTGTAGCTGGTGCTTTCCCAAGCGAAGGAATAACAAGCGTAACGAATTCGATATTAGATACCGGGGCGCTGCTCGATGTTGGTGAGGATGTATTATTCCAATCCTTCTACGGAGCTATATATACGACTGCCGGTATTCAAAGATTAACTTTAACACTTGCTACTTCAAGTACTCCGGGCGGACCACCATCTGCATATGTTGCTGATAACATTAACGTAAGTGAAGTGCAAATTGCGCTATTTGATGTAAGTAGAATTAATATAAGTATAGCATAAAATGTCACATGTAGTATCAGATGCATTAAGATTATATACGGAGCAGTTCAGAGAGTCTGATAATCTGCTTCACCTAACTAGTGCGCTGCTAAATAACATACCCCAACTTGAGCAAGACTATCAAGACTTACTTAATAACCGGTGGGTAGATACTGCAATCGGTGAGCAGCTAGATCGCATGGGTGATATCGTCGGGGTGCTACGTCAAGGTAGATCGGATAATGCATATCGCTCAGCTATTAGATTCCAAATATTTATTAACACCTCAAAGACCGAACCTGAAACTATTATTACGGCAACGAGAGTTTTAAGTGGTGGTGATTTTATTCGTTACTGGGAAAACTATGCGGCAGGGTTTCAAGTATTTACTGACGGTCCTAATACACTTGATGTTAGTGGATCGGTAATTGATGAGTTCGGTCTTTTATTATCGGGGAATGGTTACTTAAGTTTTGATGATGGTGCTTCGTTTTTAATGCGCACTTCTTTTGAACCACCTGAAAGTTTAGCCGCCTTCTTAGCTAATATAAAACCAGCTGGTGTTGATAGTGTAGCAGTCAGCTTCTCTTTAGGAGAGACTCCATTGTTTGGATACGGATCTGACTTCAATACTTTTAATTTAACACTAGATGACGGAGGTGAATTTGAACTATACGATGGAAACTTCCTTGGTGGGGTACTTGATTTTGGCGCTGTTAGCCCTGATGGTTTTGAAGGTTATGCCGAGATGGTACTACAAAAACTTACCACTGATAATATGGGTGACCTTGCTATCAGCAGTAATATTGTCGATCCTATCAATACTGGTGTTAAGCTTGAAGGTATTCCTGATGATACCTTATCTAGGTTTATATTAGCCGAGCCGGGAATTGACTTGGATGATTTAGATGTGCAGGAAGCGCTTAATGTATTTACGGCTATTGAAACTATTGAACAGACTTTTGATGAAGAGCCATTTGGGCTGCGTGTTTATGGTGATGATTTATTTGTACTTGATGATGATGATAATTTTATATTAGCGGATGGCGAAGATTATGCGATTGTGGTAGATGAGTTTATCGATGACGCTAGATTGACCTTTGATAATGGCGATCCTGCTTTAGTATTTGTTGCTACAAATGAGAAGGACGAAATGCTGCTAGAGGGTGGTGATAATTTTGTACTAGATGATAATGAAGACTTTTTACTTTCAATTGATGAGCCCGGATTTAGTGAAGGCGCTCTTATAACTGATGATGGTGGAGACTTCGCATCCTTAATTACTGAGACCACAGCTGATACCTTTGTGCTAGATGACACAGAAGAATTACAAATTGCACGTCAAGCGCTAGTCGAAGACGTAACAAAACTTGCAACTGATAATGGATATGGTATTCTATTAGATGATGATAGTTTACTAGGTGTAGGTATCGAGGCAAAGCTTGCAGTGCCTGCATATCTAGAATTGGAAAACGATGCTGAGTTTGGACTGATCACCTATGGAGCCGCTCCCGGTGAGGGTATACTGGAGGTCGACAACGAGGCTGAGTTTGAATTAAATATCTTTAGTGTCTTAGATGAGCAATCACCATTGCTCGTCTTTGACCAAAACCAGACCCCGAAAGAGGGCGGAAAATATGTGGAAGGTTTAGTAGCATAATGACAGATATTGAGAAACCAGATGACAAACCGAGATGGGCAAGTGACGATGTCATTAGTCCAATCACTGGCGTGCTAAATGTAGTGCCGCCACCAGAGAGTAAACGTAATGTTGGTTACAATACATTTGAGCCACCTGCTCGTAACTTCGACAATTGGCTACAACGCTATAACTATTTATGGGTTGAATTCTTAGAGGACCGAGTTGTAAATCGCCAGCCTGTTACAGATGGCAATGGCCTTGAGATCTTTAATAAGGATGATGTACTGATAACTTTATATGCTATCGATACAACAACCCCAGCAAATTATATACATGCAGTTGGATATAGAGCAGCGTCAACTAATCCCGTACTAAATGTAATTTCGAATAACGTATTAACACTAGGTACAAGTAGTACCACTGGAACCCAACAAATTTTAGGCGGCTTACCCGAAGATATAATTATCTATGGTCAGATGCAAAAGATAAGTAATAATTAAAGGAGCTAATATATGCCACGTCAGATAACCGATTTACCAATTGCAACCCAAGCAGATGATGCTGATCTACTTTTACTCCGTCAAGGTTTATTCGATAAACAACTTGATGTTTCAGTTTTATTAGACGGCTTATTAAAAGCAGACAATAACTTAGCAGATGTTTTAGATCCAGCAGCAGCGAGAACTAACTTAGGCATTAACACAGCTGACTTTTTAGAGTCTGCAAATAACCTATCCGATGTTGCTAACGCAGCGACGGCGCTTACTAACTTAGGAGGGGCTGCAAGTGGTGATGTACTTCTTAAAGCTAACAACCTAAGTGATGTTGCCAATGCAGCAACCGCACGCACGAACCTAGGTATCGATACAACAGACTTTCTTTTAACAACAAATAACTTAAGTGATCTAGATGATAACGGCGTTGCTAGAACTAACTTAGGCGTGCCGGCAACAAGTGATGTATTAATCGCAGCGGATAACTTATCTGATGTTGCTAATGCTGGAACGGCTAGAACAAACTTAGATGTTCCAAGTACAACGGAGGCATTATTAGTTGCTAACAATTTATCTGATATCGCTAACACTGCCACTGCTAGAGCTAACCTTGGAATCGATACGAGTGACTTCCTATCGACAGCTAACAACTTAAGTGATTTAGCTAACGCCTCTACGGCTCGAGTAAATCTTGACGTCCCTTCGAATACTGAAGCGCTACTTGTAGCAAATGATTTATCCGATATTGGAAACGCAGGAACTGCTAGAACTAATTTAGGTATTGATCTTTCATTATATCTGGAGGCATCGAATAACTTAAGTGACGTTGCTAACGCAGCGACAGCTAGAGCAAACCTCGGGATCGATACAAGTGACTTCCTTGCATCTGCTAATAACTTATCGGATTTAGCAAACGCAGCTACGGCTAGAACGAACTTAAGTGTTCCTTCCACTACCGAGGCACTACTTGCTGCCAATGATTTAAGTGATTTAGCAAATGCTGGTACGGCGAGAACAAACCTTGGGATTGACTTAAGCTTATATACTGAGAATGCAAATAACTTAAGTGACTTGGCAAACGCTGCCACGGCTCGTACTAATTTAGATGTACCGAGTACAACCGAAGCGCTTTTAGCAGCTAACAATTTATCCGACGTTGCTAATGCAGCAACTGCCAGAACGAACTTAGGAATTGATACGAGTGATTTCCTTGCAGCTGCAAACAACTTATCTGACCTTGCCAATGCTGGAACTGCTAGAACAAACTTAGATGTACCTTCAACAACGGAAGCGCTTTTAGCAGCTAATGATTTAAGTGATCTAGCGAATGCGGCAACAGCTCGTACCAACTTAGGAGTTTCGGCAACGGCTGATACTTTACTAGTTGCTAACAACTTATCAGATGTAGCAAATGCAGCAACGGCACTAACAAACTTAGGTGCTCAAGATGCAGCGACAGCAGCCGTGCTAGATGCGACGAATGACTTTAACTTTAACGTTCAACAGGAAGCGCAGCTTAAAAACTATAGTGAAACTTCAGATGCGGTTGGTAGCATAACTGGAACCGCTGACTTTGATTTTGTCGATGGTAATGTTAAGACAGCCACGGTAACTGGAACAGTAACTATAACATTTTCAAATCCACCAGCATCAGGGCAGGGTGGTAGCTTTTTCTTAATCTTAACTAATGGCGGAAGTAATGCGGTAACATGGCCCGCTTCAGTTCAGTGGTCAGATGGAACGGCTCCAACTTTAACAGCTGCAGGAACTGACTTGTTAGTATTTACAACAGTCGATGGCGGCACGACATATTATGGAGCGCTTGCTGGTAAGGCAATGGCTTAAGGAGGCAAAATGATTGAAAAGAAAAACTACTTTGCAGCAGCACAAATTCTAGCCGGAGGCGGCGGTGGCGGTGGTTCGGCGACAACTTTGTATGGCGTTGAAGATGATCGATTGTTTTCTTATGATCTAGATACAGACACTGAAGATTTTAACTTAGTCACTACTACTTCTGTCAATGTTTTTATGGATGCTAATAGCACTAACCTTTTTACTGCTACCTTTGCGGATATCGAAGTAGAAAAGTTTGACTTAACAGGCAGTAATATTTGGACTAACACAGATCACACTTCTTTTGTTAGAGGGGTCATAGTCGATGCTAGTGGAAATGTTTACTCATGCGCATCTGATAATACGGTTCGTAAAATGAATTCTGCGGGTGTTAATCAGTGGACTAATACAGATCATACTGATGATGTGTTTGCGGTTGCTATTGATGATGCAGGTGATGTAATTTCAACAGGTCTTGATAGCACAGTTCGCAAAATTAATTCAGGAACTGGAGTGCAGACATGGTCTTATGCTTTAGGTAATAGAGGTATTGCAGTTTGTTGTGATGACTCAGGAAATAGTTTTGCATGTGGGATTGATAATAATAACGTAACAAAAATAGATAGTACCGGATCGTTCGTTTGGAACTTTACTACGTCGAGTAACTATGCACGTGCGTTAACTTGTGATAATGATGGCAACCTCTATACAGCAGGCCGTGGTCAAAGAGTGCACAAAGTAGATACCAGCGGATCGGAAGTTTGGAATTATAACGTTGGAGTAGATTGTACCTCTGTTGCTGTTGACTTAAATAACTTTGTTTACGTTGGAGATTCATTTGGAGATATAACCGTGTTAAATGATAGTGGTACTTTTGTTAAAACAATAACAACATCAGGTGGTGGTGTTGTTAACTCATTAGTAACAAATGATTTAAGAGTGCCAGTGTTTAGACCGTAAAAGCACGATAATTTACAATTGTAGTTTTAATAGCTTTTTTAAAAAGACAGTTGAGTAAAAATAAAATATAATGATGATATGAATAATATAAACTTAGACACTAGAAAAGAATTAATTGGGCAGGGCATATATTCTATTACGAATATAGCAACCAAAGAGGTTTATATTGGCTCTACCATTAATTTGAAAAAAAGAATACATCAGCATTTTAATGATCTTTCTCGTAACGATCATGATAATAAAAACTTGCAAAAAAGTTATAATAAATATGGTTCGGAGTTTTTTGTTTTTGACGTTCTTGAGCATTATGAAAATATAGAAAGAGACTTTTTGTTTGAAAGAGAAAATATCTATATAAAAAAATATAAAGACAATATGTTTAATATGTCTTTAGATGCTAAGTGTGTAAAAGGTGTTCAGTTAAAACACACCCCAGAAAGTAAAAAAAAGATATCGTTAAAAAGTTTAGCTAATTGGCAGGATCCAGACTATTTAAGAAAGATGGAATCTAGGATTCATACCGAAGAAACTAAAGCCAAAATGAGCGATGCCCATAAAGGCAAAAAGTATAGTTTGGGTTATAAACACGATGATGAGTTTGGTGCTAAAATTAGTGAAAGGATGACAAAAAACAATCCTTTTAAAGGCCAAAAACATACAGAAGAGACTAGAAAAAAAATGTCCGAATGGCAAAAAACTAGGCCAGCTCCAAGTGAGGAGACTCGTCAAAAACTTAGAGAAGCAGCTTTAAAACGCTGGAATAAAAATAAAGAACTTAATAAAAATTAGAGGAATTGTAATATGCCAGATCCACGTCAAATAACTGAGCTCCCTATTGCTACACAGGCCGATGATGCTGATTTAATGCTAATGAGACAAGGCTTGTTTGATAAACAAGTTGAAGTTGATTTAATAAGAGCTGGGCTTTTAAGAAGCACAAATAATTTATCTGATCTAGATGATCCTGCTGCGGCAAGAGTTAACCTAGGCGTTGCCACTGGTAACTTCCTTCAGGTTGCAAATGACTTATCTGATCTTAATG
>Ga0307983_1000120_pt1 | contig 42175 bp, 35 predicted proteins | sample OrgLakmetagen991_FD_201845 | JGI IMG/M metagenome (GOLD analysis project Ga0307983, IMG submission 201845) | Saline water microbial communities from Organic Lake, Antarctica - #991 | ecosystem: Environmental > Aquatic > Non-marine Saline and Alkaline > Saline | place: Antarctica: Organic Lake...
AGATGTGAGTAGGGGGTGGGGTAAAAGGTTACAAACTCAAGCGTTTGCAAGTTTATCCAACAAAAAAATTATTCCCGGTGTCTATTTTTGTTTGAAATCGGGAAGTGAGTGTCGTTTTGGGAAAAATTTTTTGTTGGATGAAAACCCCAGGCGAATTTATCCAACAAAAAAATTTTTCCCTGAAATGATATCCACTTCCCAAAATCGACACTGGGAAATGTGTGTATTTTAGGAAAATTTGCAAAGATTTTTTTTTAGATTATTTTTTTATTTTTTTACGCAATTCCTCATCGATTGAGTATCCTAAAGATGCCCACAAATGTGGTTTATCCGCATAGAATTTAACACAATCTTCTGCACTCGGGGGGTTTATTGCTGTTAAGTGACTATTTTTTTTGCTTGCAGCTGGAAACGGGCTGACGAGCGTGGAAGACTTGCGATGAAGTTCATCTGCGCCGTAATCTGCCTTCCTTTTACGAGACAGAAGCGAAGATGGAAAGAATGATTCTGACTGCTTGGGCGTGCTCTCTCGAGTAGGAGAAGGAGGCCACAAATACACTTTGATTTGATAAGAGTCTTCTACGGCCATGAAAAGTGCCTGCAACTCATTGTAAAGTACAGAATTCTTGTAACGATTTCTGTGCGCCAACGCCGAGAAGCAATCCTTGAGAGATTTGTTAGCTCTGGCGCCGATATCGATGGCTGCAGTAAACTTCTTTGAAGAATCTGGCGTATTTTTGAAATTGATTGTAAGAATGTAATACACGGACTTTCCTTTTTTTCCTTTCCCGACTTTCTCCTGCTCAATAAGAGAAGATTCGGAATCTGAGGAGTCGGCCTCGCCGTCGTCGTCGTCCTCGTCATGGATACGGCCTCTGGGTGAAATCTGGTCACGTCCGATTTTCCCGTCGGCTGCGATTTCGCAAGAGACAAACGACGGCTGCATTTGATTGAGTGTGGCGTGCTCATAGAGTGTCTGCGCGACTCTCTCAATGCTTTCCGCCTCTCCAGCCTCCTCTTTCTCGTGTGTTCTCTTTTTTTTATTGTCATTGGCTTTACGGGCCGCGCGACACACCGACACACACTGGCGGATTCGGTTTCGCACGTCCTGTGAAATGTTACTACTATACATTTTTAGGACGTGAAAAAAAAGTGTTGTTGCGTTTAAAGATAGAGACGAGCGTGATATTTGAAAAAATCTAAAACCCCGTGCCACGGCTCGTCGTAAAAGTGCCAATGATTGTGCAAGAGTACGCAAGCCACGACTGTGTTGACAGTAAAAAAAGCCAATAGACCGTATGCGAGCTTCTTGCCGTCTCGGCGGCGAATTGTTGTTGCCACTTTCTCAAACGTCGAGTAAAGCGCGCTGGCGGATTTCGAGTCGAGTGGTATGACGCCGAACGACAGTTTGTTGCCGCTTGCGCTAATTAAACGAGACAGAGGGCTGAATTCAGAGAGCATGTTCTTGCATAGATTGGCATAATCGATGTGGTGTGCCGTGTGCTCCACGTTGAATTGGAGTTTGTGTCCTCCAGTGGCAGAGACTTGCGTTACTTTGACATTTCTCGTGCCAATGTCGGCGTAATCGGCGAACCATGTAATAAAATTGCGCGACCATTCCTGAGGGTCGTATGAAATGTTAATTTCTGACATTTTAAATTCTTTTAAGAGAAAAAAAAGCGCCGAGCGATTTACAATCCGCAAGGTAAAGTGCGCTGTAGTCGACAAGAGGAAACGCGCATTTCATTATTCTTCTTTTTTTTACTTTTACCCTCTTTCTTTTCTCCATTACTATCATTAGTCGCCCCCGCTTCCGCTTCCGCTCTCGGTACCTCCACTGCTCGTTGCTTCTGACATGGCATGATCAGGTGGAAGTGATGGTGCCGCTCCAGCTGCAGCCTGCTCCGCGTCGTTGAGCATTTTGAGCATGTCGTCGTCGTCCAAATCTCCGTCCTCTCCCGATTGTTTGATGCGCTGAAGCTTGGGAAGAATCATCTCGTCGTTGATGGCTGCTTGGCGCGCAATGTCTGCGCACATCTTCTCGACGGTGTTCTTGACATTGTGCGCGTCGTACCCCAAAATCTTGCACATGGCGGGGAGCACATCGGTCTTGGTCTGGAAATTGTGCTTGGACACATTGACAGCGAACACGTACGTATTCTTGGACAACGGGATCGTTGGAAGCGACGCGGCTTCTACCAACGGATGTGGCGTCACAAAGTCTCCGCCCGCCTTCTTGCGGTGAAATAAAGCCGACGCCAAGTTCTCTCCCGAGTCCACTGCGCCGCACTCGTGCAACTGCTCGAACAGATCGGCGTACTCGTCGCGAACCGACCAGCCTGGCGTCACGGCGTAGAAACGGTACGTTCCCGGCGCTGCGTTGAGAACAGAGTTCAAATCCGATTCACTGAGTTCGTTGAGCGCGAAAGCCAACTCTGAAGTCTTGACGGCGTTTTCTCCCATGAAGCAACGAGGAACCTCTGAACTGTGCATCTCAAAAAGCCACTTGGCACCAGCCGCGCTCAACGGCACTCCGTTTTCAGAAAGAATCTCTCCCATGTCAATCGCCCATCGTTTCATGTAACCCGTTTCCATAATCTGCACGTCTGACAAACGCTTGGCGTTGGTGGTGAACGGGGCACGGAACGACGACTCGTGAGAGCGCGTCTCTTCGAAATTCCACGCCGAATCCACGTCGCGGGAGAAGATCATGTACGCGCTGAAGTTGGCCAAGAGAGACGGGGCCACCTTCTTCCAACTGTCTACGCTGCGCATCGGAACCCAGCGGAACAGGTGCTCTTGGTACGAGCGCAGAGTGAGCGCACTGCGGTACTGGAAGCTCTTGCTGTCGTCCAAGTCTGCCGCCTGCGTCTGCGAATCCAACGGCCACCAGGTTTTCATGTCGGCGATCACCTTGAGCGCCATGAACTTGTCACCCTTCTTGTTGGACGACGTGAGCATGGACTCGGTGTCGTCTTCAATGAACTCTTGGACTTCCGTAATGATTCCAGCGCGTTGCGTGGCCAAGCGCTCTTCTTCTGGCTCGCTCGTCACGCGAAGCACGCTCGCCATTGAATTGAAAGCCTCCATTTCGCCAGACGCGCCAGTCGAGTGCAACTTTCCAATCTGCTTGGAGCTGAATACATCTTGCCACACTGTGCTGACAATGGGGTGAACCAATGCCGCTGGAGACGCTTGGTGCACCGCTTCGAGTGCCATTTTAAATGTCGCTGGAGGGCAGTTGTCCACGTGCGCGCTGTCCGCAAACGTGTTAATAGTGGCACGCTTCGGCCACAACGTGGTGGTGATTTCTTCACCTTCCTTGTTCTTCTTGCGAGTGATTCCGTCCTTATGCTTTGGCTCGTGCTCCCACACGTACGCGCTGAAATTCAAGCCCGAAAGCGTCACTAAATCGCCAAAGCACGAATTCAACAATTCCTCCACATTCTTGCACTTTTCCTTGGGCAACTTGATGCCATAGCATGGGAGACCGTTGCGCATACGAATCTCGTAGTTCTCTGGCAACTTGTCGATGCCAAACTCTCGGTCAACATTTTCAATGATCGGGTGCGCGGCGGCGGCGGCCTCTGCGTTGGCGGCGGCGGCGGCGCCGTCTTCAGTTGCCTCTTCGTTGGCGGAAGCGTTGGCGCCCAACTCGTGCCGTTTTTTCGCAATCGCGTCTCTTTTCAGCTTTGCGCGCAACTCCTCGTACGATAAGCGGGCTTCTGGAGGTGAAACCTTGTTCGTAGGATTGGATACACGAGCCAATGCGGCACGTGCAGCGGAAGCGGAGGCTGAAAACGATTTGTGCGCAAAAGCGGAACGAACGCCGTTAATTTCGGTTGAGTTGAAAATCGGTGCGCCATCCGACCCTTTCAGTTGTAACTCTTGCAACACTTCGAAATGCTTGATGGGTGTGCGCATCGATCCCCACACTTCATCGTACTCCTTTCGAGACTTGTTGTTGGGTGTGATGACAAACACAAGGCACGGGCGCGTGTCGATTTCCGATTCCACCGCGTCACTGCCGCCGCCGCTTCGGTCGTTGCCGCCGTCGCCGCCGCTTCGGTCGTTGCCGCCGTCGCCGCCGCTTCCGATCTTTTCGTGCTCTACACGCACAGATTTGAACGACTCTGGTAGAGACAAGTCCTGAGGGAAGATTGGGATAAATGTCATGCGACCTGTGCTCAATGTGGGTGTTAAACCTCGCTCAAATGATCGAATTTCGCGGAGTACGAATTTAATCGTAACGCCTTCGCCCTTGCCCTGCTCGCGGAACTTTGCCGTCAAATCCACACTGCTCTTGACATTCTTGCGGTAGGCATCCACAATAGCCTGTTGCTCTGGGCTCAATGCCTTCTTTGCCTTCTTGTAGGCAGTGATTTGGTTTCCAATAGCCACGCGTTTCATGTTTTTTTTTCTTTTTTTTTTAAAATGTTGTTTTTGAGTTTTACGGTTACGTAAATAATAGATGAGTTATCTGATTGAGTAAGTGATGAACACACTGACTCGAAATATAAAAATGTTTTGTAAAAGGTGGAATGGTTTCGAAAACGCTGCTCAAGACATGGTCGGGAGAATGGAATGTAAGCGCACACTTTATTATTCTCTCGGACTCGCGCCGCCGCGCTGCCCTTCATCTACATACGCCCACTACTGTGAATTAATAATCCTTGTTGCTGTAACGACGGCTGGAAATGGCCTGGCCCAGTTTAGATGAATTACGCTTTCCAAAGTACGAAAGTGAAGGTTCTGACGGAGGAACGCCCTGCTCTTTCTGTTGCGCAGAAGCGCCGCTTCCCTCTTCTTCGTTGTAGTTGTTCACTGCGTACAAGCACAGCGACAGGAGACAACATAGTGCCAAAGCTCCAATAATGATTCCAATCACAACAGCCGTTGTGCTGTGGTGATGGTGGCGGCGGCGGCCGTGGTGACTGTCGTCGTCGTCGTCTGAGTCGTCGTTGTTGCTTCCATTATCGTCGTCGTCTTCAGAGTCATACTCCGAACCAAGGTGTCGGGCATTGATTGTGTTTTTGTTCATGACCATGTTCACTGGAGTGACGTCAATGAGGCCGCTTTTGGATTGATGCGCGTGCCCCGTCTGCACTGTGGCGCGCGATTTGTGCGATGCCAATGCCGCGCCATTCTTCATCGAAGAGCATGACGCTTCAATGTCACGCACAACATGCTTATTGGTGCGACTCGAAATCTTGAGATGCTTGTACGACACGGCTGGTGTTTTCGACGATGGCGATCGAGAGCAGCGCTTATTCTTGACGCTGTGAGCCGACTTCTCGCTCAAAACCACATTGAATGGCGCGTGTGCATCGGTGGCCTCGCCGACTGGAATGCTGATTTCGTATTGTCCATTGGCATTGGTCTTTGCCTCGGCAACACGCACGTGATTGCGGTTCATGAGCACGACCACGGCGTCGGCGAGCGGGCGGCGCGTCTTGGAGTCGCGGACGCGGCCGCTGACCACGTACTTGGTGCCTTGTGTGGCACCAGTAATGATAGCGGACGTCGAGTTGCGAGCACCGTGCGCTGCAAAGCTTGGGCACACGCCTTCACCTCCACACTTGGAGCCGAAGCCGCCAAAGTGCGAAGTTTTGGAGTGGCAGTCCTTGAGCGGAACATTGTCGCGGCACTGGCCTTTGGTGGCTGCTGACAGAGGGCAGCACGCTCCTGGAAGCGTTTGGCACATGTTATCCGAGCAACGCTTGCCATCTCCGAGGTAAACTCCAGAGAACTTACTGACACAATCTCCGATGAGTTGCGAATCGATGCAATGTGAATTCAATTTTGTGCTACAGCACGCTCCGCGTTGAGGCGCCGCGTTACACTGTGACGCCACTGCCAACAAAGCACAAAATAGCAAAAAACCTTTTAACATTTTTTTTTCAAACTTTCTATAGAAAAAAACGTAGTGTTGTTCAATGACAAGCGCGTCGTTTATCGATGTAACGGAGGTTAAAAATTTCTGCCGCGATTCGATTGCGGCTCTTTCTTCCTTGCAAGCCCTGATCAGGTTCGATCGAAAATTTTCCGTTAGGAATTACGCGTCTCTCTTTGAGTGGAAAGTGACCAATGCGTGTCCAAAGGATGCAGACCATGAGATGCGCGCTCGTTACCGCGAGCAAATTCTAGACGCACACGCCAACGATTCGTGTATGAACTATCTTTGCAAATACGCCACACAGTGCATGAACATGCAGCACTCCACGCACGTGATTGATTCGTTTTTGGTTCCTATTATGATTCGAGACCCTGATAGGAAGTATGATTCGCGTAGAATTGGAGCAAGAGGACAAAACACGGCTGAATGTGGTGGCGAAAACGGTGCGCTTGCCCCTCCGCCGCCCGCTGCCGTTGCGGCAAAGTGCTGTTTTTCCAAAACAGATCCCGTGAACACGGTTTTTATCCCCATTCACAGCTCGGACAATATTCATTGGAGTCTATTGGTATTGTATCGAATACAAAAAGGGAAGTGTGCGTGGTTTGGAGTATATTACGACACTGCTGGTAACATTAATAAGCATATTGCCGAAAGCTTCTACGACGTATTCCAAAAAATTGTGCCCCGTGATATCGATTCGGAAGTTGTTTTTTGCGAAAACCTCGTGTGCGCCGTCAACGTTTACCAACAGCAAGATTCATGGTCTTGTGGTTATAGATCGGCAGCATTGGTAAAACTCATTTGTAGAATGTGCTCTGCAATTGAATTGGAAGGAGGTGGAAATGAAAACGAAGAAGGAAGCGGTGGCGGCGGCGGCGGCGGCGGCGGCGACTACCAATCGCCATCTATCCGTTTGGCAGACTACATGAGAGAAAACAACTGCGCAGAGGCAGACCTCGGAGACGAAGGGTGTGCTCGGTTCTTGGCCGATGCCATAGACGCTGCGCGTTCGTTTGAGCTGGTACAATGTGTGAGAGATAGAGTTCAAAACATATAAACACTTTTTTTTATACAAACAAACAATGGAAAACGTAAAAGTAATCAAAATAGAGGAGCGAGACTTGTGGAATATCATTACAGAGGAGAGTGCCGAATACCTGGTGGGTAACGGGTATTGCGACACAATGGAGCAAGCCCTGTCTCCGTGCGGAAAGCGTACGGAGCGCACGGGTGCTAGTTTTTCAGATGACGCGGAGTCGGCTTCGGCGTCGTTCTCGGCCATTTCAGGATTAGAAAACGGCCACGGCGAAGACTCTGAACATAACATGTCCATTCACGATATTGCTGAGAAGCAGAATGCTAAATTGGAACAATTCCGAATGAACACGTTCTTGCCGTGTTACATGAGCGACGCCGAGGCTCGCGCTCTTCTTTTCCTCACTGACGCGTTTGCTCAAACAAATAGCGGCAAGCGCACGGCTAAGAAAATCTCTCTCACGTACGCAGCAAACTACGGACTACCGCTCCCCAACGAAACCGTGGAGGGAATCAAGCAATACGTAGAGTCTGGTGAGTGCGCGCACGACAAGGTCGGGTGGGAATCACACGCCGTCAACTTTCTTTCCATGTACGACTCCAAGTCGTGGCAGCCTTCTGCCAATATTCATCAAAAATCGTGGGAGAAGGCCGTGAATTCGGGAGAGGAGCACTCTGCAAAGTGGTCGGCTTTTTTCCATGCATTGAACACGCTGCGCGCGTGCCCGTCTTCTGTTGAAGATTCTTCGAAAATGGGAAAAGGCGACGAGTCTCTCGACTGTGATAGCAGCGCGGAAGCAATCTCCGCACTCAGCCCCTACACGGATTTGTCTTGCATTTCAAAATCGGCAAGCATGTCGTCGCGCGTCATTCGCAAGTTAACCGTGGGCGGATTCTCGAACCGAAACGCCATTGAAACATTGATCAAGTCGATTGAAAGCGAACGAAGCCTCTACAATGAAAATGCAAGCGATCGCGCCAGCGACGAGAGTGTATACAATACGTGCTTGTCGATTCTCAGCCAGGCTGACAAGACCGTCAGAGACGCTGTGAATAGCGGAGACTTGGGTAAAATGTGCACGGTGTAGTAAGCTGAAATTTAATTTCCACGAGCGGGAGAATAAAGAGCGTATTCCCCATACACTACCGACTATTTACTCTTCTATACATTCTTTTTTTTAATGAGAGTTCCTCTGTGATGCTGTATGAATAGGATTGTGCGACTTCGATTGACTAAAAACGTTGCATGTGCGTCTCTGAGTTACGCGCAGTCGTTTTCGCTTGTCGGGTCGATTGTGCTGGTCTCGTTCATGCTCCCGCTTCGTGTGGTGTGGTGCCGCATTCAGCCATTGCTTGTCATTGGCCTGGTCGTTCTTGGTGCACTCACGCGGCGCAAAAGGCTCTCCCAGAAATCGCCCATTGTGAAAAGCGCTCAGAGGAGTTCCTTGTCGAGCTACGATATTCTCATACGAGACTCGTCCCGTGGCGCAACGCGCTGGGATGAAGCTATTTTTGTGTACGCAGCGTGGATTGCGTACGGCTCGCTTTTCCACGAAGCCAAGCATGCTGCCGCTGACTTGGACATTATCGACGACACGTGGATATCGAGCGCGCTCATGTTTTCGGTGCTCAGAGCCGTGCTCTTCACCGCGGGAACGTGTTTCTCCTACTCGCACGCGTTTGTGCAGCGAGCGCCGTCCTTTTGGTTCTCATTCTTTTTGTATGCAGTGCTTCTCCTGGCCCTTCCTCCGCTAAACGGCGTTCCGCACACGCTGATCGTCTACGACAGTATTGCAAGGGGCTTTGCGTTTCTGTGGTTCTTCGGGGTCAATGAGTTCATGCGAAACGTTGTCGAGCATTGGAATTTCGCCAACCTCGTCTCGGAAGACTCCCTGGACGCGAGCACGGTGCTCAAACTCGGAGACATTGCGAAAATGGCAGAGAAGCCGTATGCTGACGAATTGCCAGAGTTGACGGTGAAGGCAGGAAGCCACACGCCTCGAATCGGAGTATACAATGACGACACGGTTCCTGTTTCGTGGAGTGTTCTACGCTCGTCGTGGATTCTCACGCTGTCAAGCACGTGGATGTCTTATGTTTGCGCGATCATCTGCTTCCTGTCCATTTCATACAATACGGACAAGTGGTCGCGTTCCGCAGCCTCTCTCTTGAGGCAGAGATCACAAGGTGGAGAGCAGATGCCAAAAAACCCCCAATACGAAGACGCGCATGAGAAACAAGAGCTGTCTTCAATAGTGGTCGAGAAAGAGGCGAGTAAAGCCAGACAGACGGCGTCTGCGATTTTGGCAGCCAAGGTAAAGAGCATTCCGACGGCGATGTCGGCGAGGACGAACACTAGACACAGGCCGATGACTCCGCCCGCCGTGTCCTATTCAGATGTATTGCAAGCAAAGACAAAGAGCAGTGTGAATGTAATTAATAACGGCAGTGTTACTTCGCAGCCGATCAGTTTACAGCAGAAAAAGTTGAATTTTACACGAAGACTGGCCGAAAACAACACGTGCGCGAGCCTGAAAAAGGAATTCGACCGACGGCATAAAATGGAGCAAGTCTAAAAGTACAATGGCTGCTCAACTCTTGGGTCAAATTTACAATAGCGAGGAGATTGCCGCCGTTCGTTTCGACGAGCAGAGTCAATGCTGGGTCGGAATTCACCCAAGCACCAAGAAGCAAACTCTTCGCCTCAAGGGTGTGCGATCCACTCTTTCAAAGTCATGCTGGCCGTCGTACTCGTACCGAGAGGCAGAGAAGCTTCATCCGACGTCTTCGTCTTCCACAGTTCCCACTGGGCTGAGAAACCCTCGACACGGTAGGATTCGCGGAATCCAAATCCACGAGCAACTTGGCATGGTCGCTTCCCATGGATACGAAGCCATGTGCGCCCATTTGCGGCAAAAACACCCAAACAGAAACGACAAGCGAGGACAGCCTCACGAATTTGTCAAGCACATTCTGCACCGATTCGAGCAATTGAGGTGGACACTCGTCGCGTCGGAGCTGCCCGTATACAATGATCGATATGGTTCGTCCATTGATTTGGTGTGTCTGAGGAGAAAAAACAACACTCTTATTTTAATCGAGTTAAAGGTGGGCGGAGACAATTACCACCGCAAGGCAAATGGTAGAATGCAAGGCGTTTTGGCTTCGAGTGGCATTGACAACTCGCCGCTGTCGCAAGCACTGGTTCAGCTCGGAGCGTACAAGTTACTATTCCACACATGCTATTCCAAGTACATTTCTGGAAACAGCTCGATTATTGACTCGTGCAGGGTTATTTTTGTTGGACAATCTGGAATTCACATTGAAAAACTCGAGGATGAAAAATGGGAAAAAATGGCAGAGCCCTTGGCATCGCTTCTGTTTGCGCCGCCAGACGCCCAAGCTGGAGAAGGAAAATAAATGCACTTTTTTTAAAAAGAGTCGACCACATTGTATTCGTGTTCCTTTAGCAGATAAAACTCTTTTTGTTACAAATCTAGATTTTATTGAAAATGGCAGATTATTCTGACGTGACAGCCGTTCTCTATTCGCACGAATGGCTCTTTTTATTGGCGGCTGTGGCCATCGCTGTTATTCCGTGGTTCGCTTCAACAGGCGTGGCCCCGGGAACTAACCGTTTTTTATACAATGTGTGGCGCTTTACATTCTACGGCCTCATTGGTTTCGGTATCTTCTTTTGGTACTGGAGCACAGCGGTTCACTGGTATCACGCACATAGTGTCGCGCCAGAAGGCGTCGACGATCCGGACGACGACGACGACGACACGGACAACCCAGGGTTCTACGAGCCAGATGGCTCGTCGTTGCATTTGGAGGGTGCCGCTCCACGCATTTTGGCTCCAGATCACATGTCAAAGGGTACATTTGTCGCCACATGGGTTTTGATTCTTGTTGGCTTGCTCATGTTCAAGATTGAGACGGCCATGTTGGAATTCCGAAAGGAAATCGACACTGAAGACTATGGAAAAGTTTACGCTGCTGTCTTGATTCCATCCATTTTGATTCACGTCGCCATTACCGTTCTATTCTTCTTCCAATCGGCTTACGCCGCGGGCTTCTTGTACTCCGCCGCAGCTCTGATTTTGCTCGTCCCATTGTCCGTGTATTTCTTTTGCGGTACACAAAGCTGGAACTCGGACATGGCATCGCGCATGCGTACTGCACGTCTTTTGGCTGCTCAAAAGCGTCGACGCTAAATGATGAAGAGTGGACGAGAGCGAGAGTGAGAGAGAGATAGCAAAATGAATAAAGCATCGACTTCTTTTTGTTATTTTATTCCACCATACACACGCCCGTGAACCCTTTTTTCGTCCATTTACCAAAAACATTTTTTATTATTGTCAACGATGAATAACACAATCGAAAGTGGCGAGAAGGGAGAAGGCAGTGGCGGCGGCGGCGGCAGCGCTGCAATATCTCCAGCGGACGATATCGTTGCGCCGACGTTGGCGGGCGAAGAAGAATCTGCGCAAAAAACAGACCAAAAAGTCTCCGAAAACCCTTCTTCTGTGTCTGGTCAGACTAAAAAGGGTAAAAACAAGAGGAAGAGGGTTGTTTTGGACTCGTCGGATGAAGAAGGAGATGAAATGGAACAAGAAAATAGCAGCGGCGGCGGCGGTGCACCAGTAGCGGAGAACGGTGCGCTTGAGAAACCGCCGCGCTCTCTCGATTTCGATTCCGATTCTGATTCAATCGAGTACAGTCGCTTGAAGAAGTCACGCAAGTCGAAGAAGAAGAAGTCAAAGAAGTCGAAGAAGTCAAAGGATCGTCGCGAGAAGAAAAAGAGGAAGAAGAGTGAAAAACGACGAAAAGTGCAAGAAGATGAGATTTTAGATTTCGACAATTTGAGCGGCGGCGGCGACGACGACGACGACGACGACGAACTTTCTTCTGATGGAGAGGACATGGTAGACGACGACGATGCGCCAGTGTATGCGGATGGTGTTTCCAAGTCTGGTGATTCGGAGCCAGAGAATGGCGACGACGTTGGAGAAAGTGAGAATTCGGCGCCAACGGCGAGCGGCAAGGCCAAAGCTGGCGCAGCCGAAAAGGAAAAGGAGAATCAACCAGAATTAGTTGAATGGCCCAGTGAAGAGAAGCCAGCAGAGTTCGACGCGTATGTGATTCCCATCGAGTACAATGTGATGATGAAAGAGATGTTTTGCGCTGTTCTCTTCTATGTATCGCCGTGCAATTTGGAGGAGATGCGCACGAATCTCATGATGAACATGGCGACGTCGGACAATGACTATTCGAAAATCGAACAAGCGTGGAAGAAGTACATTTACGACCCTGAGAGGGACATCACGCAGCAGCATGCTCATGCATGTAACAACACTCTTGGAGGATTGTGGAAATCGTTCAAGGACGAGTACGAACTGAGCAGTGGGCTGGAAGAGCAGGACTGGGGCGAGTTTGAGAAATTAATGCAACGTTCACGTCGCGACCCGTCGTCTAGAGTGTCTCCGACTCGAAAAGAGCTTCGCCCAGTTCGGCGCTGGCTGTACTGCATTGTGCGTGGAGAGGACGCGTACAACATGCGGTGCACAATTGGCGCGTATCGCCTTCGCCTCCGCTTTCAGAGTTCGACGATCCCTGGTGTTGGAGGTGGAGACTTTAAGATGGCGGCGTCGGACTGTAAGACTGATGCACTCAATGGAAACGAACTTCGTCCTCTTTCCTCGCTGGAGATGCGCTCCTTGTCGCTGCGCTCTCTGTGCCTGGCGAGTTCATTCGAGTCGCAATTGTACGAGTTCAAGGACAGCGAGCGATACCTCTTCTTGCAACGCATCAGCAACGCCAAGAACTCCAAGGAGTCGGGTGTCACGACCAATTGCTTTTCTGGCTTCCCGATTGTGGCGTGCTGCGCGGCTCGCTTCGAGTTGTTGGGTGTTTCAATCGGCGACGAGAAAACGATCAAGTTCTGCGAGCCTCTGCCAAAGCGTATCGACCACACTAACGTTGTGCCCTATCGCTCGGGAAAGGCTGGCTCAGGCGGAGCTTCTGCTCAAATCGAGTTTGCCAATAGACACGTGGGTGTGCGCGCGAACCGAGAGTTGTATAATGTGGCGTACGCGGCTCGTTGCATGATCACGCACTCGTTTGACCCTTCGTTCTTCAAGCAATACGTCAGCGGAGCCAAGTTGACTGCCGAGTTGTCAAACGCGACTAGCAAGTCCACGAAAGAATCCGTGTGCTATCAGCAATGGGCTTCGAGCATGGATATCATGAGCATTTCCATGGCGTGCAACTCTGGAAGCGAGTACATTAATCGAGTCAAGCGCTTGGTGAATGATTCGTTTACTTCGGTGACGGGCCGAAAGAAGGACAAGTCGTGCCTCTCGAACGCGTTGATTCTGACAGCTATTCGACGCTATCACGAATTGTGCGAGTCGTGCGACATTGAGGAAGGACACTCTGCCACGGTGTCTTACATTAATGGAAACGGGGCGTCTACTTCGGCGTCGCGCGTCTCGGGATACGGCAGAGCTTCTGAAGATCGGCGCAAATTGGCGTCGGTGTCTCGCTTCTTGCGATGGTTCGGCGACGCGTTTGTTGTGGAAGACCCAGCGTACGTAATGGGCGTGCAAGCTCTTGGTCTTGGACTCGTGAACCGCCTACGCGACGAGAAGCCGCACGCCATGAACATTGCCTTCAATAAGTACCTCAAGGACGAGTGTGTACCCTATGTGGTTTTGTTTGACAGTGTCATGGGAAACGTGAGGCACGCAATCAGGCGCAATTTGAAGAATGTCTTTTTAGAGTGGATTCGCGTGCAGCGCCGAGACAAGTGCTGGAAAGTGCTGGGAGAGAAATTGGGGTGCACCGACGACGCCGAAGGCGACTGCAAGCTCAAGGAAATGTTGTTTGACATTTTCAACAACATCATCAACTCTCTCGGCTCTCTGCAAGCAGCTCGACAGGCTGGTGAGCGTTGCGTTCCAATCCAACTCTCGAAAAACAGTGCAGTCAAGGCTGCTCATTACGCGAGCGTGGTAAATGTGGAGTCGTCGCCTGTGCGAGTCGTGTTGGTGCCGAACCTGAGTCTGGCAGGAGCCTACGGAGACGAATTCAGTTGTCTTTTGGTAGACGTTTTAGACTACGAAGTCGAGCGCGCGCTGCGAACCATTGTGCTGAACGAGGCGCACATCATGCAGGCGTACAACCACAATAGCGCAGCAGACGAGAAGCCTGTGATGAAGGACGACAATGATGCGCGTATTGTATTGCTTCGCTCGGACAATGCAGACATGCTATTGAGTCTAGCCCAAGACGAATTGCGCCGAGACTTTCAATTGTACGAAGACACTCACCATTTGATTGCCGTGGCGCACGACGAGGCGCAGGCGAACATTCTTCGAGGATTCTTAAACGAGGTTTACGGAACAAGCTTGGCGCAGCGCTCCATTTACACTCTAAAGGACTTTCTGGCCATTGGCCCGACGCGAGTTTCCCTTTTAAAGAATGGAAAAGAAGGCCAAGACGAGATGCGCTGGGGGAAGTTGGGCACACAGATATTCGTATTCAACACGCATCGCTTCTCGTACGACGACTTGATGATTTTATTCTCGTGCGCCACGGGTGTAAGCGGATATGGGCCAGGCGGAGCGCTCAAGTCGCTCAACGACACTCAGAAGAGGGAGTGGCGACGAGCGTACATTTCTCGAAATCAAATCGAACCTCTCGAAAGCGACTTTGAGTTGTTCATGCGACGCCGAGAGGGCTTGTACGTCAAAAAGGTTCGAGAGCTGGTAGAGAATTTCAGCGAAAAGCACTTGGCCGACACGGATTCGCACTGGCAGCGCGGCTTGCGGACACGCTGGATTCTGAGCGGGGTTGCGTACCAGAGGCCGAAGATTGATCTGAACCGAGGCGGGGCGCCGTGTGGAAACGCTTTTGAGGACATTTACTTTTCCAAGGTTGCCAACAACATTCGAGTTCGCGTCCGAGAAGACTACATGGGAATCGCCAACCAGATTAGCTTGTACGAAAAGGAAGGCCGCATTCTTTACCTGACCAAGCAACAACTTGCCACGCCAAAGCTCCGCAAAGATGGCATTATTTCTCTTCAAGTCGCGTACATGAAGAAGAATCAAAAAAACGAGTACGAGATGGAAAAGCAAAGAGAGCGAGAAGCGGCTCGGAAACGCGAAAGAAACGACAAGCGTGGCACGCAGACGTCCATCAAGGCGTACAAGGAATTCAACTCTACATTTGGAGGTGGAGGAGGCGGGAGTGGAATGGGCCACACGTCATTATCGAGCCAAACAGCTCGCGTCACCTATCCAGCTTGGTGCAATTTCTCTACTCTTCAGTATGCTCCAGATTGGTGCAAAAACGTCACGCATTTACACTGCGTGACAGTGGCTCCCAGGAATGCTGTGGATTCGTACAGCCATTACGCGAGGATGAACCATCGCCGCTTTTACTGTGAGATTCTGTTCATTGGGGCAGAGAATGTGCTCAATGCAAAGCAAGAGCACGGCTTCGATTCACATAAAGCAGTGCAAGGAGATCGGCAATTGATGCAATCAAAGAGGACAGGGCTCAATGTTGCGCCTGACATTTGCGGCTGTGGTCGCTGGTTCTCGCTCGAGATGCTCGCGCGCTTGCGATCGGAAGAAGGAGGCTGTATCATTATTCCCGACACTCGCGAGAATGCTCTGCGCATGTTCCTCGCTCCAAACACTTCTCGAAAAACCTGCGTGCCGTGGTTATATAAAAACTCAGACCACCGAGAAGACCATATTGTGCACAGCGACGCGCAATTCTACCTCGACAATTTGAATTTATTCGAATACGACGAAATCGCCGATCGTTTCACCAATGGCTATGCAGCGTGCTTGCAGAGCGCTTCAGTCTTGCTGTGGAGAGACGACGACGCTGAAATCATTAGACAAATGAATGAAAGTGAAGAAGACGGCGACTCAGAGGAGTTGGAGAAATCTGTATTCTCCGCGAATTCACCAAAACAAGACCAAGAGGATAAGGAGGAAGAAATGAGGGTGGACGAAGAAGACGACGCCTCTAATAAAAATTAAAAAGTGTATTTTAAAAATGGACATTGTCTTATCGTCGATACCCATGGTGCTCAGCACAGGAACCATGGTGATTGTGGCAAGAAGATACGCGATCCGAGTGTCTGTTCTGTGGTGCTCTCTGCTCTTCTTGTCGTGGCTCGCCTTCAATATAGCTGGGGTGCTTGGCTTCTCGATTAGTTTCGACTCTCACATTTCCTTAATCGTCGCCGTCTTGGGAATAATCTGGTTGTCCTTGTTTATAGCCATGCTCATGCGCAGACACAATATATCCATTATATTCAGCGTCATACTCATTGTCGTCTACGGGGTCGCCGCATCGCACACGTATCACAGTGAAATTGAAGGTGTACTTTCTTCCACTGTCGTAGCCCTCCTCAATGCCATGCCATCCGTGTGGGCAATGACCACGGCATCATACTCGTTTAGCATGTCTCTCCTTGTTGCAGCCGCATCAGCTAGAGCCAGGAGAAAAGACGAGGCAGCGACTTCCACCGCAAGCGTCTCAGAGATTCCAGCAACTTCCATGCGAGGGAACAGCCGCCATCGTCTTCACATTGATCCCATGCACGATGTGTCGACAATCAGGAGATCTCAAGTCAATGAAAGGACGCGTCCTCATCATCCTCCTCCTCCCACAATGATGCGCACAGTGTCCAACATTTTCTTGAATAAAATGAGAAGGCATGGAGAAAATAAAGTGTGATTTTAGATTACCATGTGGAAAAAAAGTCGGCGCATTAAACGACGCGACGCTAACTATGCTGCTATGGGTGCATTGTCTATAATCCTTTTTTTTCAAGCCTAAAAATGTCATTTTTTACAATGAACGTTAGCATGAAAAAACATGCACAGGAACAACAACAACAACAAGCGATTAATCGTTTGCCCACTGGCGCCGTCTTCGGCCCACTTCACAATATCCCAGCATCGATGCGGGGCACTCTTCTATCCAATGCCGTAACAGGTGGCGTAAACGCGGCTGGGAAGTTTGTCGGTTCATGGGGCTCAGAGCGCCGTTTAATGAACCATGTCGATTTGGCTGGAAAGAAGAGGAAAACAGTGGAATACGAAGCGGACTTGAAACGCACACAAGATAACCTCGAGTCGAAATTGAAATCAATCGATTCTCAGTTAAATCGTCTCGGTTACAGCTTGAATAGTCAAGATCGCTACAATGACCTCATTTTCCAACGCGCAGGCATTGTGCAATCCATTGACAATGCGAAAATTCTCTTACAGAAAGGGGTTGGTAGACGTCGGATTGATCCTCCGCCTCCTCCTCCTCCTCCTCCTCCTCCTCCTCCTTCCGACATTGATGAAATTTTCAAACAATATGTGGATTCAGCGACTGAGATTTATAAATATGTTAATTCAGATATTGATTCATTTAATGAGAGAATTAAATCAATAGGAAAAGACGAATATAAAAAGGAAAGCTTTGATGAAGACTTGCTCATATATGAAGAGAGCGGGAAAATTTTTTTAAAAAAATCAAAAGAATTGATTGATAAAATGGAAAATGATTACCCAGACAAACTTGCCCGATTGAGTGAAAAATTGACGGATTTTCTAGCAAAAAATATTCTGGAGCCTACTCCGTATATCTATATCAAAACAAAATTGAAAAATCTATACAATATTCAACAGTACTTGGATGAATACTATAAAAGCATACAGAAATATAAAAATATAATAACATTAGCCGAAGAAAGGGTAAAAGAAATCGGAGACAGTCCGTATTCTCAAGAAAACTACGATTCTGATGTAAAGGAGTATATTACTGATAAAATGGAAAGATTAGATAAAGAAAGGCTAGTGTTATATAATGATATAAAATCTCGTGATATTGACGATAAAGATTATTTAAATACCCTCTTGAAAAAATTAGACAATGAAGATTTAAATGAATATTTAGAAGACATTTCCAAGTTGCGTGATCAGTTCATGGCTAAAATGAAAGTGGGCGAAACTGAAGTCATTGATGAGTACAACGAAATTTTAGTTACAGATGCAAACAGTTATCGTCTTGCATTGGAGATACTGGAAAGAATACAAAAACCGTACACAAAAGAGTTCTATCAAAATGATTTGAAAAAATATATAACAGAACCTTATGAGGTGTTGAATGAAACCTATGCTGATCATTCAAAAAAGACCCCAGCCGATTTGAACCTCCGACTTCAAGTTGTTCGTCAACAATATGATGAAGAATTACTCACAGACAATGAAGAAAACTTGAAAACACTCTTTGCTGCAAAATACGCTGAAATGATGGAAGATGCTGACTGGTTAAACAACTGGCTCATTTCAGATAAAGGAGCACCGAAGATTATCCAAGATAACGAAAAGAGTGAAAACTATAAGGAATTAGAGGATATATTTAAACAAATAATAGGAGAAGACAAAGACCTATACAACAATATTAATGAATCTTATCAAAAGAGACAGAAGTCTGATCCTTACACTGCAAATCAACTGAGCGCCGACTTGGAGAATATTTCAGTATCGTACGAGTATATCACAGAACGATACAAGAAAGCGAAGGCTAAATTAGATGCAGATTTGGATATAGACTTTCCAGTTTTCCTTTCAAGTGTTCAGCTCCAGTTAACCAGGTCAGATAAAGGAAAAGGCCTCCTTTCCGCTAATCTAAAAAACTTGAAAGGAAAATTTGTGCGACTCCGAAAAACCTACATTGTTAATGAAGAGGAGATTAAAAAAAAACTTGAAGAGTTTAAAGGGAAACAGAGAGAGGATACTGATCAGTATAGAGAGCGACTTATACAAATGAATACAGATAAAGCGACACCTAAAAAATATGAAGAATTTGAAAAGGAAGTGTATAGAAAAAGAGACGAATACAAAAAGGAATTGGAGAAGATTCGCAATGAAGCGGGAGAAAAGATAGACGTTTCTTCGTTAGAGGCGGCCGTGTTCAACGATTCGTCCGCTGAGAATAATATTTTTTTATTTACAAAAAAATTACCGAAGTTCGTGAAAAACCATTTCATTATCGAGGAATTCACCGAAAAGGAGGAAAAGGAAGGTATTGTAAGTAATTATAAGGACATTGTTAATGAAATTAAAAAACTAGAAAAACAAAACTATGATGGTAAAGTTGTTTATATAGCTCCTGAAGCTAAAACCTATAATGATATTGAAGAGAAAATCATGAAGTTAAAAAATTCCATATCTTTGCTTGAAGAGAAATTGAGCGAGTCGGAAAAGGGAAGAAAAATAATTCAAAATAGAATGGAAGAACACAAAAATAATTATGAAAAAGTTAGGGAAGTATTTACAAGGATTATTTACAGCGATGTACTGACAGATATTGGAAATTATAAAGATGAAATGAAATTCTTCTTTGACGGGTTTGAAGAAATTTCGAAAAGTCAACAAAATGCGAGAGATAAGACTAAATTTACAAATGCTCTGAGAAATTTTGAGCTTAAAGGACAAGAATTGATGGAAAAATCGAAGGATTTGACTACGAAGATGGATATTTATGAATTAGTGTATCCTGATACTAACAAAAATACGTTAAAGGAACTCAAAGATAATATTTCGTTTCCAAAAGACCGTTACGAACTTATAAAGAGGACACTTAAGCGAAAATCGCTCGCTGAAGTTCAAACTAAATTCCCGTTCCGTTTTGAAGAATTTGGACGGAATTTCACATTACAATTCATGGATCATTTACACGCCACTTGAAAACAATCAATACGCGAGATACGGAGAAGAGGTGACAATACAATAATAATTAATAACAATACTTTTAATAGAGAAGCAGAGACGAAAACAATAAACCCCGCACTTTTTACCAAATGTCAAGTTCGCGCGCAAGCTTCATTTCCAAGGGGCAGGAGAGAAAAAATGACATTGAGGGGAGCGACGTTTTCGACCACCAAGAACGTGAACGAGAAAACGGAGAGTCGTTGTCAAGAGTGGAAAGCTTGAAGGAAGGAGGTAAATGGTTTTCGGGAGTTCTTGGGCAAATGGTGAACATTGGCCGAGGAATCAGCGAACCTCAGCTCCGAGAAAAGGAACTTCTTACAAAAAAGAAGCACAGACATCACGAGAATCTGCTCAAGCACCGCTCGCTCATCGGGGCGAGGGGCCAGACTCTGTCTCGCTATCGAATTGCAAACAATCTCGATAATAATTATCAGGTGGGAGTCAGATGGTATTTGAACGAGGCTCACCACGATTCCATGGGCGCCGACCCGAGCATGATGTCCATGTTCATTGTTGGCTTCCTTGCTCGATTCATTTACGCCAGTGCTCTGGAGGCTTTTGTGTTTGGCCTATTCATCACTCTAGTCGACGCGATAGTGTGGTTCACGGTTCGGGCCATGTGCCCAGTCATTGCCAAAGGGCTGGACACAACAGAGTCCATTTGGCTCACTTTTGTATACAATCTATTTACCTTCACCTCTTCAGTGGCAGTGGCATCGTACTCGATCGCATTGTGGCCTGGAGTGGACAGCATTTCGCGGATCGTGGCTGAAAACGGGGGCGGCGGGGCGAGCCCTTCGTCCATTTCCATTTTGTGGGTAGACGGCGTGGATTTCAGCGTGTGCGCAGGAATCGTGTATCTTTTACTCTTTGCGTTTTTTAGCGCTTTCAGGCCCCTCTACGTAATGTGCTTGTCGGCTTTTGCAATCTTCGGGCCCTTTTCCGTGGCCGTGCTCAGATATGATATACACGAGCCTCCAGAATTATACAACTCGCTTCTCTTTGCGTCTCTATCGGTCACTTTCCTGTATGCATGCATGGTTTACCCGTTGAGAGGAACGTACTTGTGGAATTTAGTGCTTGCCGTTTCGTGGTATCTTTTTATTATTTCGGCAGTGGTTGGATTCGGTTACGCGAGATAGAATAAATTTACAAAAAATGTCAGATTCGTTTTCCTTGTTAAATGAGTTTGTTTTGCAGAACAATGCAATGGAGGCCACTGTTATTGCGAATGGGAATTTCATTTACCCATTCAGCGTGACAGACGGATATGGTCCAGAGAAAATCGGAAGGAGTCACATTGTTTGTTTCAATCTTCAAGACTCTAGTCAATTGCAGGAGTCCCTTGACTTTCCAAAGTTGATTCGAGCGGTGTCTGGCAAAGTGGGAATCTATTACGAGGGAAAACCAGGTGTTATCAAAGTTCTGGATTCATCGAGCATCGACCCAGCCAACAAGCAGTTTTTCATCCCTCCGAATCAACTGCATTACATTGCGAACTTGAATGACGTGGAAAACCCGTACGCGGAAAGGGAAAGGTATAACATCGACTACACGAATACGCAACATGTTCGATTTTACTGCATCTACAAGGGCCACGTGGAGAAATACAAGAGGAGAATCGAAGGTCAGCCAGAAAAGGTGAGCAGAGAAAGAGACATACGTCTTCTAAAAGCCATTTCGAAGCCACAATTGTCAATACGAAAAGTCGCCAACGTCCACTCGTCGAATTTGAAAAAGCAAGTGAACCCAGTTAGCATCATGGACGCGGAAGAAGAGAAGGAGTACGGAGAAGCCATCTTGTATAATTATATAAAGGATGGAATCTACGAAGGAAAAAAGTACACATACACGGGTACATTTTACGGACCATTCTATCCAGTTGGCTGGAGAGCGAGTCGAAAAGAAGGAGAAGAAGCAATGCTTGTTGGGTTTGATTTTCTATATTACAATATAAGCGCCTTGGAGACTGTGTATGTTTGCAATATGTTCACAGTGGACGAGAACAACCAGAAACAGAATTTTGCTGGACAATGCACGATATCCACTGAAGAAGATGTAATGGAAGTGGACACGGTTTACTTGATGAAGAAAATGAGAGGAAAGGGAATGGGCCTATGCAAAACACTACTGTATTACGCGATGCAATTCGCAATCAAGGATGCACACTCGGACTCGATTCAAGACAGTGGCACGAAGAGAAGGAGGCGAAGCATTGCAAGAAAAGAGGAAATTGTTTCAAAAAAAGTAGTGAAGCTCGTTAATGAGAATGAAATGAGAGATTTTATTGAGCAGCAGAAGATGAATTTATTGAAAATCAAGGAGGCTAGAATTGGAATCGTAAGCCTTTCGCCAGTGTCTGCGTACATTTGTTACAAAAAGGCAATGGAATTGAATGGGTTTTATTTGATTGAAAAAGGGGCAAAACCTTCCGAAAATGACACGGAAAGGGGCTACAAGTCTGCAGACGGTTCTTTTGTAATCGGAGATAATGGAATGGAAGAGGGGAGAATGGTGTTACCAAGCGGAAACATCATTACAATGCAAGAATATAATATAAACGGGTACGACAGGCAAAAAGAGGACAAATACGGAGATTTTGGTGGAATGTATTCCGAGATTATGATATTCGAGAGAAATAAGATGATTATAGATTCGCGAAAGAGGCTCATTCCAGACAATGGCATTGTAAAGAGTGAGCGCATAAGGCAGTTGAAAATTCAAAGAAGAAATCATGATTTCAAAATTCAACAGTGGCTTTTAAACGTAAACTACAAGTACACCAAGGACAAGCGAGGTTCGGAAGGTAACAGAGAAAACAACAGCAACATCTCGACCACCACCACCACCACCACCAACGCGACCACATCCTCCTCGACAACTACTATCAACGATAACGAATTCGGAGGCGGCATTGCCACTGAATTGTCGAGGGCGTTCTCTTCGTGTTTGATTACTGATAACGAATGGGAATAGTATAGCATGTCGTCATTTTAATCCAATAAAGATACCTTTTTTCACAGTATATCTGATAGAAATACATAGCACCGGAAATGAACAACTCTTCATCGATGCCGTGTAATATGAAGAGGCGGTCGGTGTTGAAGTGGCTTTGGTTTTTAGAGAAGCCGCTGATTGGAATGGCCGTTGTTACTTTTCTTTCTCTTGCTTCTCCTCTTTTAGTGGGAATGGCAGGCCCAGAGTCCAATGGCGCACAAGTGTTCCTCGCGTGGCTATTCGCTGCAATTGTGCTTCTGTACGCGTACGTTCCTTTTTTGAGTATCCTATCGACTGTCATTGATGGAAATTACCCGTGCTCGGCCGTTCCAGGCTGCTTTCTGCTGTATCTACTATTGGCTCTTCAACTATCACACGCGCACGTGTCGTTTGCACTGTTTGTTGGAAACGAAGACTCCTTTTCCAACGTATGCGGGGTAGACAGCGGGCCGTGCACCATGGAGACGACGTCTGCTTGGTTGATCTTTCTTCGACTATTCTACTACAGCTCCGTGACCTTTGTCAGTGTTGGCTACGGAGACATTACACCGCAGAGCGTAGCCGCTACCATTGCGGCGTTTCCTATTTTGTGGTCTCCAATCTTTTACCTGGGCATTCTTCTTGGGAGAATTGTCAAGGACGTGGCTTCGTCGCAGCTCAAAACTTCCACATTTCAGTAAAAAAAATACACACGGACGTTGCATTTTATAGTATATTTTTACTTCCATTGTGTTCATTCTTGCCAATAATCGTCATCGCGATCTTTTTCTTCTTTTCTTGTGGATTTGTAAATAACATCGACCATATCTGGCGTTAAGCGTGACCAATAAACCGTTGCCCCAAATAACAGTCGGTTAACGGTTCGTGGAAGTTCATAGTCGTATTTGATTTTCCATGGAGCGTCGTCGTCGTCGTCGTCGTATTCTCCCTTTGCCTTTTCTCTCTCCTGTTCCGCCTTTTTCTCTAATTTTTTCCACTCTGGGATATCTTCTTTATACGCGTACACAGTGTCAGAATAATACATGTCTACTATTTCGTCTGCACCAGTAACGTAACGTTCCACAATTTCTTCAATCCCACTCGACCCGGAATGAAGTGGTTGTAGTTTGGCGGCGCGCCATTTGATAGTAGAAATATTTTCGTAGACTGAGTCGTAATCGTAAATCATTAAAGTTGACATTGAACCTAGCCCTCTTCCTCCCTCACATTTTTACTATTAAATACTTCTACCCCATTGTTATCAATGAGCTCGGTAAAGGGATCACAAGAGATGAAAAAGGAAAATTCTACTATCCAAACAAAAAATGAAGCGGCCACGGAGGCCACGGCGTCTTCCAAATCCACTTTAAACGAGAAAAATGTGCCTATTTCATTCGACAGTGGATGGTCTCCGATCGAAGACACTTCATTGATTCTAAATTATTGCGTGGCAGTGACCATTGGATCGCGTAAATTGAATCAAGATGAATTTATCGTGCCGATTTTGTTTCCTGTACGTTTTTGCGAAAGCGGTTGGCGCGTTTGCTTTGAAAGTGTGGCTATTTAGCGACAAAATTCCTCTTCTTTTACACTGCACGAATACGATACATTGGAGATTTATGGAACATGCAATCTATTTTCTGATTGTATTTTATATAGATGTGTATATGTATTGATTGCGCGTGTTATCAGAGTATTTTTTCGCAAAAGAAAGTGTTGTCGTTGTCGTCGTCGTCGTCGTCGTCGTCGTCGTCGTCGCCGCCGCCGCCGCAAGCGCTCATTTTCCTTTTCCGCCCTCTCTCTCTCTCTCTCTCTCTCTCTCTCTCTCTCTCTCTCTCTCTCTCTCTCTAACAGGGAACTCGCCGAACGGTTGCCATGTTCGGTGTATGGGACGGACACGGTCCAACTGGAGAGTTTGATAGCAAACTTGCTCGCGATGCTGCCAACACCGTTGCGAACAAAATCTACGAAACGCGCATTCTCGAGTGGATGCCAGACAATCTGCGCGCGGCGTCTGGACTGGACTTTGTGCAGCCCGCCAGCGCCAGCTCTGTTCCAGCCGAATTATCAGAGGCAGATTTGAAGGGATTGATCGAATTCACAAACACAACATTGTTGAACACGGAACGATCTTCAAAATACGAAGTAGATTGTGGAACAACTGCATTGGTTGGGTTGTTTACGGCTGTGAAAGGGGGCAATGTCTCGTTTGAGAAGAGGGCCGATCGCTCGCATCTCGTTGTCGCCAACGTCGGAGATTCGCGCGCGGCTATTTTCCACGCCAATGAGAATCGCAACTTTCCCAATCTCCCTAAAAAAGGAAAGTTTGTGACATTGAGTGAAGACCACGATTTGACAAAGCAAAAGGAGTTGGATCGCATCAAACAATGTGGCGGCGTAGTTATTAAGCCCAAGTCGAATTCGAAGCGCGTTTATCCGCCAAAGTCAGATGTCACGTGGGAGCAAGTCAAGAAGCGCAGCCTCAGCCTTAACATGTCTCGCTCATTGGGTCACTGTGTATTGAGTAAGTATGGAATTTCTCCTACTCCAGAGTTCAACCAAGTCACGATTGTCAGCGAAGGCGACATTGTGGTGTTTGCGTCAGACGGGCTTTGGGATATCGTCGAGCAATCGGAGATCGAGAAGATGGTTGCGTCCGCCTCCGATTCTGGTATTGCAGTCAACGACTTGTGCCGACAATTGATGAAGAGGGTATTTCAAGGAAATGGAAAGTACTCTGCAGAAAACACTACGATTATCGTGGTCAAAGTGAGCAAGGCAGACCAAGAACAATCGGCGGCGCTGCCTCCTAGCAGTGTCTTGGCTGGAAAGAAACGAAAGGCAGAGTAAACAAATTGACGTGCCACAAATACACCCACTGACCTCTTTTACATTATATTATTTTTATAACAAACACAATCATGAGCAACGCAATGGACTATTCAATCTCCGACAGTGAAAACGAGGCGACCGAAACCGACGAGACGCAATACATGTCCCGCGTGACGAGCGTCCACGATCTCAGCCGCAGCACGGGAAGCGGAATCCTCAAGTGCAACGATTTCAAATGCCAAAACGCAAAGGCTGAAATGTGCGTGGGAAGGTGGAAGGATACTGGAGACTGGTGTTATATGTGTAAAGGTTGCGGGAGCACTTATTTCGTTACGCTTTACGCCATGGACAAGGCAGAGCGCACCGATTTCGGAATTTATCTTAAAACCGCTCGGTACACGCGACCAAACGCGGGACACTTTGTCCCATGTCTTTCGGCCTCCCAAGGAGATGAATCTTCTTCCTCATTCTCCAATCTTGCTTGCACTGTCGAAAATGGCGTCGAGAATGGGCAATTGAAGTTGCATCACGTGGGCGACGTGCGAGTCGATTCGGTGCGCTTAGGGTCGCCGATGGTGTTCAAGTCCGATGAGAACCTTTCGTGGGACATTATGCACAAGAACAAGGCGTTACTTCACTACCAACTCAACTGCTCCAATGGAGTGGCTAGCATTTGCAAATAAAATCTTCATTGTACGACGACCACGGCAACAATAGTGTATTTTATTACTCGTCTCCGTCCTCGGCAAAGAGGATGCGGCTAATGAACTCTGCTTGCGCCAATTGCAGTTGACGGTTCCACTCCTTGCGGTCGCTGAGAGGAGAGACTCCGTTCAACGCTCTAATCTGATTGGCCTTTTCAAACGTGCAATGAATAGCAAAAGGAACAGACGCGTCGTTTTCTTTAACCGCCGCCGCCGTAGCCTTTTTCGAATTCTTGGCGCTTTCTTGCTTGAGTTTTAAGTTTACGAACCTTTCCGCAGCCACATGCTGAGCTTCCTTTTTGCTCATGGACCATTCTCCGCACACCTTGTAATAGCTTTTGGGCGTATTCTCGCTGTATACGTGTAAAACGCAATTCCACATGATTGGGTTTTCCTTCCTCTTGTAATCAAATTTTAAAGAGTATTCATGCACTTGACAGAATTGATTCAACTTATCCATAGCATTCATGATATTCTCTCCTCCGACGTGGATTGTACGAGATGAATAAAATGGTGTTAACTCTTCGGCGGATTCGGTGCTGTGAAATCCTAGACTCGACTGATTTTCTTCACCACTCATATATTGCACCGCGTCTGAAACAGAAAACGACGTCTCCTCTGCCATCGATACTATATCAGACATTTCAAAAAATATTTATTTCATCTTTAGGTTCGAGCTCACTGGGCCCTTCTTCTTCATTTCAACAATAGGTTTCGAAAAGCCTGGGCGGTGACTTTTCGTCGCGCTCTTACTTTTATTGCCGCCGCCGCTGCTGTGAACGGTGGTGGCTGCTGAATGGTGTCTGTAGTGCGATGCTGCCGACTTTTTATGAGTTTTGGTGTGGTTTGGCATTTTACGTAATTTATTGTGCGCTGGTCAATGCGATTGTTAGATCACTAGAGGTTCGGACATTTGCCGCGACATCTCTGCAATCCACAGAGACAATGAAAAGCACAGAGAGCACACAATCAAGGCGAGAACTGTAATCTCGTCCAATGTGACGTGATCTGCCCTTGTTGTCGTGGAGCAAGTCTGCCACATGGACAGCAGTTTCCCGCCAACGACTAGCATATACAAGTAAAAAAAAACAAAAGACGAAGACGCGCCGCCCCGTCCAAAGACGCCGCCACACGGAGGTTCATTGTATTGTATGAATTGCACTCCCTTTCCTTGCATTTTGTCTGCTCGATGAAACATGAATCTAACCACTTCAGAGAGAAGAGCGTAGAAGAATAAGATCATCCCGATTAACTCTCGAGTGTGGACGGATCGGAAAATAACCACAAAGCACGCAAACGAGTAGATGCCGTGGACTAGAATCCACGTGCGGAGATCGCTGAAGCGCGATTCAATGTGAAATTGGACGGAAGAGTCGTCCATTGGTATTGAAAAAAAATATTTTTTAGTGTAAAGCCCTTTAAACCTTGTCTATTCGACTATAAGATTATATTCTCTTTTTATCATTCATGGAAAATGGAAAATGCACTTAAACGAACGATACGTGATCTCCTTGATGACTCTCCTCCTCGCCCGCGAAAGAAAAGTAACACATACAGCATCGACGACGGGGACAATGAAACCAAGAGTGAAGAAGCGATCAGATCTATACAAAAAAAACAAACGAGCGAACTTGACACGCAAACAAAGCACTGGTTAAGCAGAAGAGGTTCTTCAAAAACAGGCCTAGAGGATTTGTTTGGCTACAAAAAAATCAAAGACGAAGGCGAAAGTAATTCGAAAGTGATTTACGTAGACTCCAAAAATGAGAAAAAGGAGCTTGTGGTTTCAACACTCGACTATACCGTGCAAGACCTGATCAATGTGAAAATCAAAGGAGTGCACAAGTTTGTGCATTCGAGCAAATTTCAGAATGTCACAAATGTGGGATTCATAGTCGACGAAGACGCCTTTAGAAGCATCGAAAACGAGAATAAATCGAAAGGGTACACGGACGCGACGCAGATTCGAGAAGAGTCTGTTCCTCTGCGCATGTCGTGGTTTCATTTTAAAAATGGAGGAAATAAGCACGCTCTTCTCAATGTGGACGTCACTCCAACATTCAAAATAACAAGAAACATCGAGTACCAAGTCGACACTGCTATCACGCTTGACTCTTTTGATTCCATAGAGACAATGAAAGGAAAGTTGGGAACGCGACGGGGCATTTCATTTAACCCGTTGGATTATGCAAATCCACGAACGGGGAAAATTGAAAATGTTCCTTCGCCGTCAGACGACATTGTGGGGCAAATTCGAGATTTTTTCATCATTTGCATTGTAGATTACCTGACCGATTCGCAGTATTCCACTCATGCCATAAGCATGTCTACCAAAATGATCAATAGCATGTATTCGGACGGATCAAGGAGAGAAGTCTTGAGAATGATAAGCGACATGGATGCTAGAAAGGGGGTATACAATCAATTCTCAAGCGAGTTTCGCAACCAAGCCTTGACACTTAACGGGAGCCAAGGCGTCGAGACGCCGCTTACTGTGGGTCGAATTGAGGTGTCTGTTTCGCGTCACGGAAAAAAGCGTTCAATTCTGTTTTCAGTCAATTCAAAAGACAAGAATAACAAGGTGTATTCACGCGACAGGAAATTGAAAATATGCAACGCCCTGCTCAGCCTGTGCACCGCCCAAGAAAACTTCCGCCCAGCGAAGCATTCGGTAACGGTCATCTACAAGTAAAAAAAAATAAACGAAATTCTAAAAATGGGGCGCCCTCGATTTGTAATTATAAAATACTTACAGATCAATTTTGGCCCGCGCTCGCTTACATGAAAGAGTATTTTTTTCCTGAAAAAGTGTACCAAAAATGGCTAGCCGAAACTATGTAAAGGATAATACGGCCATCCCCCAGGGCAATTTCCAACGCCCCAGCGGAGGCGGCGGCGGCGGCGGCGGGGTCGGTCAAGTTGGAGGTCGCGGAAACACGGCACTCAATCTCAGCCAAACGCCTTCGGGGGCCATTCCTCGCAACGTGCGAAACACGCCAAACGGAAATGTCGGAGTGGCTGGCAACGCCAACACTTCGTTCATGACCAATGCGTCCGTCATGGGAGGACAAGGACGCGGAGCCTCTAACCCAAGCGACGCTGCTCGCCGAGTGATGAACACATTCATGCCAGGCGCGCAGGCTTCGATTGCGTTTGGTGGATCTTCGCCCAATTTCAACTCATACGACACTAGCCGAAGTGAGCAGCAAGTTCCCGCCTTTGCTGGTTTCTCGCAAATGCAAGACCCGTTTCGCCGCGGCATTGTGCCGACGAACCGCACACAAGGAGGGATGCAATGGAATGGTTTTGGCGGAAAGAGCGCCCGTTTGGATACGTCTGGTCCCATGGCCAACAATGGAGACCCGCGTACGCCCAATGCTCTTTTCAGCGACGGAACGCAAAGTCTCATGTCACCGTTTATGATGGCGAGCTTCGCTCAACTCAAGGCTCCAAAGACGACGACGAGCACCGAAGGAACCAAGGTGAACCACACTGCCCCGTACGCGCACACCCTCCGAGCGTTTTCTCGCGACCCAAAGTTGCAACCGCGCCAATACCGAGGAATGGTCATGGTCATCTACCGAGGAATCGAGGACGCCGTTCAGGCAGCGGGAGCCGCGGGTGTTGGCGATGCCCAGTTGAATCGAAATGGTCTAATGAATATTACGAATTCGCAATCCATGCGCTCGCGTCACACTGAAATGACGGTGACCCTCTTCAATTACGTGCAAGCCAATCTGGAAACAAACGCTGTTCCAGCTACGACTAAACAAGAAGAGCTGGAGAGCCTTTACACCTTGTTGGACGAGTGGGCTATACACGGTGTTGCTATCAACTCTGGCGGTGGCCAGAAGCGACGACGCAACGGTGTGCCAGAGCGAGGTCACGAGTTTGGCTTTGAGCGATGGGTTAATTCGTGTGTCAGCGGAGAGACCACTGCGTTGAATTTGTGGGGGCCAGAAGCTGCCAACGGAAAGACGGATTTGTACTTGATCCCGAAGCGAGTCTCTCGAGCCAAATTGGCTAAAGTGGTGGCAGAAAAGTTGAATGTTTTTTCTCAATTGAACGCTGCTGCTAATGCAGACGAAGCGACGTACCGAGTGGCCCCAGAGGGATCGTTGCTGGCGGTGCCATCCAACGGAAAGCATCCAGCACCGTTTCAATTGGTTCCTTACGCACAACAAGCGGGGGATCCGATTCCTGACGACATTCTAGAGTATGAGAATAATCCAGGAGATGCTGCGTCTGTTAAAGTTCGGTCGGTAGCCATCAAAGTAGGAACCACCACATACCCTCTTGACATGCAAGCCTCTCCAATGACATTTGGAACAAAAATCAACAGAGGCACTACATTACAAGCAATCAGGCAGTTGAAGCAAGATTATGCACTCGCCGTTGTAAACGATGCCAACAATATGATCAATGTCGGACAATTGCAAATTCACGTCAATATCAATTGCGAAACGGACTATTAATAAATTACAAAAAAAACGAAAAAAAAATGCCTTGAATCCACTTTTTGTCCACTTTGGAAGCAATATATTTCGGGAAAAACCTACACTAAACTACATATTTTTTCAAGTTTAAAAAAAAAGTTAAAAATGTCAGACCCGTACACATCGCCAGCTGGCGCAGACATTGACCCTTCGTCGGTGTCTTACATTGGCCGTGTGACTTTCAACGCGAAGCCAGACCAAAAACTCATCAAGTTGGTTCGACGAGTGGACACTGGAAAGTTACTATATAAGGATGCCGCAGTTGGTGAGGAGGGAACATGGGACTTTAGGAACCCAGAGCTTGTGATGATGAAGAAGCAGGAAATTCGCCAACTCAACGGAGGTCGCCCTGGCCAAGAGGCCATTGTGATTTCTTCCGTTTCAGGTGTAATGAGGTCTGAAAAGAAAGGAGGAGGTGCAGTTGATGGAACTACGATTGCAGAACAGCAAGCTATCCGTGAAAATATTATGGAAAATTACACGCTCGCTGGAATTGTCCAAGGCTCAGTCAAGACTAATCGAGACAATGTGTCGAGTCAGGTTGTGTCGATTACATGCGGAGGATTGCTGTCGATTGTAAACACTGGCCCAGAGCCGATCCGCGCAGGAGATTTGCTTTATTGGGACTGGCCAAAGCTTACCGCTGATGGAGCTGCCGACAAGTCTAGTTACACCACGCCCCCTTATTACAAAAGCAACAAGATTCCAGTGGTCGTCCGCCGCTTCAAGTACTCGGACATTACAAAGCGTATCCCTGACGAAATCGCGGCAGGCACCGACGCAGGCAATAAGTTGGTCACTGGACTTATTTCTTTAGCATCCGTACTAGGCAGTAATTTGAGTAATGCAAATGCTCGGAATATTTTGAGGGGTGTAGGACTGACAAATGCACAGAAAGATGAATTGTACGAGTTTTTTGCAGGCTTATTGGCTGTTCACAACAAATATAAGGATCGTGTATTTGCTCGAGCGACAAGCAACGCAGCGCGAGGCGTCAAGGTGGATGTCGTGTTTGGAAGCTACCGCCATTAATCAAATAAACATAATTACATTGACTCTTTATTACTCTATTCGTCAAATTTAACTGAGCACGTAGTTAATCTTGGCTTGCTCTGGGAAGAGTCGGCCGTTGCCCTCCCATACATTCTTAGCTCCGCGTCCCGTGCGATTTCCACTCAAATGTCCAGAGCCACACGTGTACTTGTTGAACTTCTTGTCGTCCGAGTTGTAGACATAGTGAGCTCCCAAGTGCGCAATGGTGTTTGGCTGGGCGTACTCGTCCGCATAACGAGAGTTGACAAACGAGTATTGCTGCGAATCTTGCAATTGATGAACCTTCTCGTAATACATGGCGCCCGAATACGAACCGAACAAGTCCACGCGATCCATGTACGACAATTGTTCCCCGCCAGACGAAATCACGCGCTGTGTGCGCACGAAATTCAAACGCGAACCGTTCCAACTGTTTTCAGTGATTCCCACCAAAGTGGACAAAAGAGAGCCGCGCTGACGTGGGGCAACGACATTCAACTCGTCTTGCACTCGCGAAATGAAACGAGTCGTCCAGCCACCCTCGTAACCACGCGGGCACACGTTTCGAAGATGCATGATAGCCTTCTGGCGCCACACAATGGCATTGTGGTAGAATGTAAAGTTGCCCGTCAATGTCTTGGTCGCCACCTCTTCGCCAATGGCGAAATTCGAATTACCGTACGTGGACGCTCCCGTCGGATAGCCTGACTCCATCAAAATGCCCGTATACATCTTCATTTGAATCCACAAGCGCCACAGAAGAATGTTAAACGGAATGTGAATGTCGTTTTCGGCCATGAGAACCAAAGTCGCTCCGTTGATTGGTTGACTCAAGAAAGCTCGCGCAGTCGCATTAAATACATCAGTTCCTTCGAAAGTTCCGCCATTTCCAATTCGACGAACTGCATTCGTGTTGTCATTCACTCGACCGAATGCAAGTGCACTCTGATTATTATCGTAAAAAGTCGCACCAGCTTGTTCAAACCCTTGGCCTGGAGAACCTTGCAAAAACGCGTCCACGGCACTCGTCGCCGAAGCTCGGCCACGAACGGCGTGTTGCGAGAAAATTCCATCACCGCTTCCATTGCGGCTATTTCCTTTCAACGCGCTGGAGATTCCAGACTTGACGGCGTTCTCCAAATCGCTGCGGCTCTTCAAGAACGCCTTGGTAGTCTCTGCCGTGCGGTTGGCCGAAGCCTTTTGGGCTGAAGTCTTGGCCTCGGAGTGGACCGCGTCGAGCCAGTCGTCTGCTGACGATTCGCTGAATGTCACACCATTCACTGTTTCTCCGTGCAAAAGTACGCGACCTTCCATGGCCAACGACGCCGAACTGAAATTGATGCAGTGATCCGAAATAAGGCTCGCCGACGACGAGTCCAACAAGTCAGCGTCATACGTCACACGAGAACCGTCGCCTGTGACGGCCTTTGCAAATGGGTTCGCCGCCGTATCCACTGCCAATGAGTTGCGCAACGCCTCTCCGCGAACACGGTCTGCGCTGTTACCCTTCATGGCCGAAGCCGATTCGCGAACTCGCTGCATGTCGGCCTTGAGCGTGGCAAAGCTCTTCTTTGACGAATACGAGCCGTTCGAGCGAACATTGTCGTCCAACACCTTGCGGAACGCATCGCGAACAGCCATCACGTTGTTCTCATTCGTCGCAGCTAAACCCTTGGCAATATCCATCAAAAGTTCCTTGCGTTGATTCAAAGCAGTGGTAAACTCTTCGCTCTCAATGTTCTTCTCGACGCCGCTCATCGAAGCCGAGAGCCACGCGTTCAATTTAGAGCCACTCTTCATCTCGCTCGAAGTGCTCACGTTTCCATTGCTTGACACGTTCGCGTACAAGAACGCGTTTGTGGCCTCTGCTAGTGGCATCGATCCGCTCACCAAACCAGCGTGGCCTCCAACCGTCATTGGGGAATTCGAATCCACGCTTACCGTGAATGGGCTATCCGCGGAGCCAAATGTACCCTGAATATTGGCATCCGCAACACGTGCGCCCAATGCAGCTTGAACAGATGCTGGGGCGCACAAAAGCGTCTGGACGACTTGGCGAACATCCTGATCCGTCATTACGTCATAGTCCAAATCAGCAAATCGTTGAGCAACCGCATATGTATCACGCGCACCTCCGCTAGAAATCAAGGCGGGGATCATGCGATCACTAAACGACTCTCCAGTACGAGCATTGTACGTTTGGATATTGTTCTTATAATTCTCAATCACACGACTCGTGTCGTCTCTGTTGAGACCGTTTACAATTTCAAACATCTCTTGGCGAATTTGATACGGGGCTTCACCGCGGAAAACCTCCGTCTCGAGGAGAGCTTCCTTGAATGAAATGCGACGGTAGTCGTCTGATGGCAAATCATAGATGAAAATGTCACGCTGGGACGTGCGGTACTTACAATCTCCGTAAATATCCTTAGGGTTCTCTGCGTCCGTGTTATCCACTCCTACAACGCGCGTCAATTCCTCGGTGCGACGCGAGCCGAATAGCATTCCGTAGAATTCTCCCACTTGAGTGGAGCGCTCCAACGGCTGCGCACGCGGGCCGCCCACGTTGACATCGAACTCGCGCGACTCCCACCTGCGGTGAAAAAAAAGTGAGAAAAATCATAATCGCAAAGCGCTTATGCACATTTTTCAAACTTACACGGCAATGTCTCCGCGAATGACACCCATGGCGTCTGGGCCAGCCTCGAACGTCTTGACATTGTCTGGGCCTAGGCGCCAGTAACCAGTGCGCGCACCGTTCATCTCCATGCTGAAATGGAGCTTGGCTTGCGGCCACAACAAGCACGCATCGGCCACAATGCGACGCGCTTTGAGTACCTAAAGGTATGAAAAAATGAGCATTTTTGTCGCAAAGCAAAAAAAAGATACTCATTTTCTTACCGCTCGAGCCTTCTCGATGACAATCTCCAAGCGTCCTGGCTCCAAAGCGCACGAGGCAAAATCCGCCGCTTCGTCATCTAATAAAAAATGTCAGTAAAAAATTCATGGGCTAATATGTACGTACATAATCTCTTACTAATGATCTTCTCATAAGTGGTGGCGCGTTCACGGTACTGAGCACTCCACTCGCGCTGGTAATCCTTGCAGTCTGTTTAAAAGTTAGTAAAATGTATTCAAAATATAAATCACGCAAACACTTACTTAGCAAAGCCAACTATGGGTGAAAAAAATTAGTAATTAAAAAAAAGGCAAAGTCTGCTTTTCGTGTTATACCTCCACCGCGTAATTCGCCATTTCTTGACAAGCTTGACTGATCTGGATCAAGTTGCGCGTGTACTGAGCGGCTCCCTGCGGCGTGCTCGCAAAGTCGCCTTCCATGCGGAACGCCAAACCACGACGCTGAGACGTGAAAGACTGCGACTCACTGCTCGACGTAATGAGGCGCGAAACACCTTCGTGCGGCACCAAGCTCGGAAGAGTTTGGTTGAACGTAAATGTGTTGTACGTAAAGTTGATCTGGTCGGTGAGCAACCAGCGCAACAGAGTTTGCGTGTAGACCTCATTGTCGCTCAAAATCAAGCCTTCAATGGTGTCGTTCAAAAAAAGGTTACGACCTTCGTACGCGTCTGGCAGCGTCTGGTTCGTGGTCGGGTAGTATTGGTAAGCCTGCACCATGGTTTGGTTCGACGGCGCGCCAAAAAAATCCATAAGGGATTGCGAGTAAGGGTCAGAAGCTTGGGTGTAGCCAATGCCGTTGCTAACGTCGGCCACAGCGGCCGGCATCATTTGAGAAGCTCCGAAACGTCCGAATGACATTTTTTAATTTTAATTTTATTTTTGTAAAGTTTTTTCTTTTTTTTGGTCTTTGGGAGTCCAGAAAAGGGCATCGCGTTGATCTAAAATTGATTCGCGGGCCTGGCCATTTTTGCCGCTGGAGGGTCGGACGGCAGTGAGTCTCGATTTTTTGCAGCCGCCTCGTAAATTTGGCGCATGTGCTCGGCGTCGGAAAATCTAGACGACCGCTTGGATGCATGGGCCTCGGTGGAATCAAATGGCGACGTGAATCTGTGAATCATGCTTTGGTTAAGTGTTCGGGTGCGCTGCGAAGGGGCCATGCTCTGGTCGCGCTCCTCTGTTCCCATTTGAGTGATCAATACAGGGCCAGTGTCGGCGACCGTGGAGGCGTCGTTTTCGGCATTGTCTTGCGGCGGTGCAGAATCTGTCTTTTCATACATGTCCCCGCACACTTCCTGGCAAGCCCTTTCGAGCTCTTCTTCCATAAATGCCCTCTCTTCTTCCTTTGTCATTTTTCTTCTCTTGACGGGGGGAGGTGGAGGCGGCATATCAGTCGCCGTGGCAGTGGCCTCAGGCTTCGTCGTCGTCGTCGTCGTCGGCGGCGGCGGCGGCGGCTTGAGTGGTACAATGGAAATGGCTCTGGGCAGCGGGGCCCTCTTGCTTACGAAAACGACCTTGTTCTCACTTTCTGGCACATAGTCAAACGTCGGCCTGACCAACGGCCTGACTGCGGATGGCATGCGACGAATATCGCTAGTGACCGAAATGGCGCACTGCATTTTTTGCACGTACTCGAGTAAGCGCTCGACTTCGTCGGCCTTGGCGTCGTTTGTCCTTTTGAGTACTTTGATTTCCTTGCACCTCTTATTGACAAAATTGATCGACTCGTCGAAAAGTTTAGCGTGGTCGGACATGTTACTCGAGATGCCTGCTAGAGACGATTCTTCGAGCTCTTGATAGAAGCATAGAAAGGAGTTTCTCAGATTTTTAAAATAATTCAGAGACTCTTCCATGGAAGGCTCGATGATCGCAGTGAGGCGCGCTGCTTGCGCCAAGAAATGTTGATGCAATCGTTTCAAGTAGAAGAGTAAATTTTGCAAATCTTGGCTTGTTTCAATATTCAACTCTTCCAATGGAGCTCTGCCTTGATCTCCTTGGTCTTCGTGTTCAAACGCGATAATCGTCTCTGCCTCTTTTCGACTCAACTGTTTGTCTGACCCTAGAAGAGCTGGAAAGTCTCTGGAACTTGAAACTGCAGAGGCGGCACGATTATCGGTTTGTTCATTGTCGTGGCTCTCGGCTTTGCGTTTTGGCGCCCTTTTTCGAACGCCTCCTGTTGTGGCGGCAGCGTTTCGATTTTTCGGCCCGTTTGACTTTTTCGAATCTTTGCGATTGACTCGACGGTGAGGGTTTCGACTTTGAGTGTCTGCTTCTCCTGAAGGCGTCGAGGTGGATACCTGCGCTTGATCCACTCCGCCGCCTCCCCCGAAGCACGTTAATTCCAAATCTTCTTGCTTCTGTTGATGTTGTGTAGAGTCTTTGTCGTCGACGTCTGTATCTAGTTTTAGGTTTCCGAAGTTGATGGGTTTGATCTTGTTGTTTTTCTGTAAAGAAAACTTTTTGGGCACTGCGCGGAGAGTGTTGTGCGTGTGTGTTTATAAGGACGGCGGCGGCGCAAAATCAAATGAGAAGAAAATTTTTGCGATACACTCGAGCGCTGTGGTTTTGCGCACTCTCCGTTATAACACTCCTCCCAGCATACTCTACTACCGCTTCAGTTATGGGGTTGGACGAAGAAGGAGGAGAATACGATGACGGAGAAGAATACCAGCGCGGAGAAAATGCGAAAAGCGAAGCGGCCGCCCAAGCGTACAGAAATGAAAACGCAGCGGCTGATGAATCCGCTTCCCATGGCAATTCCCGCCCACACGAACATCCAAACTTACTCGCAAATCACGTTATCAATGCTTCTGTGTGTATTGCAGCATTCGTGTGTCTGATACCAGTGCTGAGTGGCTCCTTGTCAATGTTAAGCTATCGACTCTTTTTAAAACACCAAGACTTTCGCCTCTTGATTGGAAAAAAGTAAAGAGACGGCAAATGAAGATGTTACAATGCGCGTGTGATTAATTACACTGCGATTGCTAAAAATAAAAAATAAAATGTGTTAAAAAAAGATTCATTTACTGTTTATGATGCGGTTAAAAGTGCGCTGAATGCCCTCGTACAAATTTTGCTGCAGCACGGCTCGGTTCATGGCGGCAGCGAGTTCATGGAGTTCTCTCTTGACTTCGTCGTTGCACACCCACCATAGAAACACTACGGCCAAAATGGCAGCGACGCTGACTCTAATTGCGAGAAGGATCATGTCCCGTATAAAGGAATACACTCCGATCACGACGCCGCTCAATCTCCACGCTGCTGCAAGAGTCACGATTGTGAGTACAAGGATGAGAACCAAAGTCAGACCTTCTCCCATCATAGCATAATCAGACGCGTATTGTGGAGTGTCGCCTTGTGGATCAAAATCACTAGAATCACTAAAAGAGTCATCAAAAGAACTGTCGGAGCTTTCATATTCAGCTCCGCCGTATGAGGACGACGAAGACGAGGACGACGAGGAATGTTCGCTTTGCATTCCAGCCCATGCTTCTGAAATCTTATTCGCATAATAAAACAAATTCTTGTTCATCTCTTGTTGTTTCTTTTTTTTCCAGAAAAAAATCTTTTTTATTCATCACACACGTGTTTGACAAAGAGGTTGATGCAAAGGTAAAAGTATTTTTTTTTCATTTTAAAAATGCCAGAAAAGAGTAAGAAGCAAAAGAAAAAGGAGCAGCAAGAGGAGGCCGAGCGCAAGCGCTCGGCTGAAGCCGAGGCCTTTTTCGAACAAGAGCGCGCCGAGGCTAAATTGCTTGCCGAATCTGATCTTTCGGAGGAAGAGCAGGAAGGCGTTGTTCCCATGAAAGAATCTGTGGATGAAATCCGCCTTCTTATGAAGGACATGGCAAAGTTTGGAAACTTTGACGACACTTCAGAGGAAGCTGATCGCTTTTCGCCGTCTCCGCGAAACGCCGCGACCGAAGCCGTCTCGTCTTCGCCAGTGAGCGGCCTCGTTCATTTTGACAATCGCAAAAAGTCCGAGAGTCTCATGTCTTATCAACAAGCTCTCTTGAAGTCTAACACTGAGAAACCGGCAGCGTACTCTGTGGGGGAGGAGGAGCGTCAATTTTTGGAATCGCGAAACCTCGACTACGAGGGTCTATTGGCCAAGCGCACACAATTCTCTTACAATGATAACAACTTTTCGTCGGTCGGTGCGCCTTCTGGCAATTCAGGATTGAAACGCCTTGCCGCCACCAAGGAAAAGAAGAATAAGGCGACGGCGAAGCGTCAAAACCTGGATAATGCAAAATCGCCCTTCAGGTCGGCTCCGATCGCCTCTAAGAAGACGAAGAGTAACATAACGGGTCGTTTTGGTAACTTAGACGCCATCGCGTCCAATGCTAGTTCAACTACTGCCGCCTCTAAAAAAAACAAAAAGAAAGCTTTGGAAAACGCCGACTATGATTTTGACGCTGCTGTCGCTGAAGAATTGTCAAAGAATATCGGTTGCATCCACCCTCTTGCAGTTGAAGAGGCCTTGTCGTGCATTCAAAGCGGCCGCGAGCTCAGAGACCTTCATTTGGCGTGTCAGGACGGCGACGAAATCAAACTCTTCGAGATTCGCGCTAAACCAGTTGTCGGCCAAGAGCACATTATCGCCTTCTCCACTGACGCGAGCCAAGAGGGTTCTAGTCCGACATCGCTTGCTGTGTACGATACACGCACTGGAGATATTCACGAAAACCACACGGAGTGGGCCAAATCAATGGCAGAACAGAATGTAAACTATGATCACTGTCATTCCATTGCTGAAATGGCGTGCGATTTCATCGATGCCGTGACGAAGGAACTTTGAAGGGTGGAAAGGACTTGTGAAAAACGAAGTCAATAAAGTGTTAAACATAATTTTTTTGTTATACAATGTCTTCGGACGAAGCGAGCAAATTCGCCGATTTGAATAGCGCCAAAACTTTATTTCTCGTTGCCTTGTATGCACTCGAGTTGGGGCTTGGCATATTCGCCTTTGTGGCCCTTTTTCACATTATAGACGAATACAACACTGTGCTTCTTGTTTTGAATTTGATTACGTTTGCATGCGCCATTGTGCTTTACTGTATCCTGAAGCCTGCGACTGAAAAGGAACGGAGGATTTCGGATCGATGGCAAGCGGATCGGAGATTCACGCGCACGTCCATTCTGGGCGCCCTGTTCTTGAGTATTCTCAGAGCCACGTGGCAAGTCATGGTCGTTTCGGAGAATGCAGAAAATATATCACCAGTCAACGAGCAGGAGTTTTACTTTACATACCTTTCCATGGCCATTCTTCGCGTTGTATTCTTCACATTCGCCACAGACAGACTTCTTGATATTCTATGTCAATAAAAACAAGCATGTTTATTTTTTTTTAATTCTCAGACTTTCTTCGTCCAAAGATGCTCCTGCGATTCGCCGAAGAATGGTAATAGGATGTGATTTCTCCCGTTTCAGGGAGACTCGGCACTCCATCTGCCGCTCCCTCTTCGTCACTCGGATTTTCCTTCTTGGCATTTCCGCCGCCGCCGCCGCGCCCCTGTGCCCTTGCACCGTTTCCTTGGTATCCACGCCCACCCATTGCCACGAACATGAAGCACAGGAAAAGCAACACACACGAAAAGAGAAGGGTGAATAGCGTTCCGATTCCAAGAGCAATGTGCTCAGTGAAGACATAGTCGTAACAGCGACCGCGAAGCCACCAAAGAAGGTCGTGGCAATCGTCGTAACGCGCAGCCAGTCTTTCATTGACGTCGTCGTCGTCGTCGTCATCGTTTCCACCGTCGTCGTTTAGATCGTCATCGTCGTCGTCTGTTAGGTCTTTTGGAGCATCGAAGAAATTGATGCTGGTGACGTTGGACGTCTCGACCACTTGCACGCTGCGGTATAAATTGTCATTCTCCCCCTCGCCGTCTCCCGTGGAGTAAAAATTGGGAGCATCGACCTCTTCAAATGTGTACGTTCCCTGTGGTAGATTGTCCATCTCCCATCGTCCAGCGTCAATTCCAGAGGACATGACTGATTGCACGATTTTTCCGCTCGGGTCCAATCGAGCTCGAATCAGAGCGCCGCCAATGCCAGGCTCGGTGCCAGGCCCGTCGTCAATGTTGTTTCCATTTGTGTCAAAAAGAACGCGGCCCTTGACTGAATACACGGCATTCACAAAAAAGTCTTGCGAGTCGCGCGACGACGACGACGACGACGAGGACGACGAAGACGAGGACGACGAGGACGACGAGGACGACGAGGACGAGGACGATTCGTCATCATCATTTTCATCTACAATACTCCTCTTTGTGTAGTAATGATTGTGATCGCTACTACTACTACTACTACTACTACTACTACTGCTGCTTTGCTGGTGGCAGATGGATTGAAATGTTCGATGTATGGGGAATGCGGGAAATGAAAATCCACTGGGAACCTCCAGCACAACGATCTTATACATGGTTTCGGCGAGTCCATTGAAACGGAAGTTTCCGTTTTGATCCGTGTATCGCTTGGCGAGTGCGTCGCTTTCAAGTGGTGGGTAAGAGAACGAGTCGCTGTCCAAATAAATGCCAACGAGTACGCCCTGCAAACCAGGCTCGTCGCTGTCTCCCTCTTGATTTAGATTTCGATCATTGTATACCTTTCCCTCGACGTGTCCGCACGTGAACGCGTCATAGTCAAAGCAGCGGCAGCCGCACGGAAACTCGTTTAGGCTGGTGCAGAATGTAGTACCTGGGAATTCAGGGTCTCGTTGACACACACCCGTTGCACACCTGTCCAAATCCTCTCCGTCGAATTGAATGGCACATGCCAGCCCTTCGGCTTCAGTCCCTCCGCACACAAAGGGACGTTCTGGGTCATCGTCCACTTCACGTCTGCGCACGGCTTGCACAAAGCATCGCCCGTAGTTTCCTGCGCACGACTGTGGCTCAATACACGTGTTACCGCCTCCATCGAGATCGTGGTGGACATCGTGGTCGTGTCCGTAGTACTCTTGCGGGGCATAGTGATGGTGGTGATGGTGTGTGTGTTCGTTGGCACTGAGGCCGTCGTATTGTATCAAGGGGCAGTAGCCTGTCTCGTCGTCTGTCATTAGACACGGCGTGCACTCTTCGCACACGTTCTCGTCTTCGCACGTGCTCAGCGAGCCTCGGAAATAACCAGATCGAGCTTCGCATTCAATGGCACTAACCACCTCGCAGCCGTCTGTAAAGCGCGAACAGCACGCGCCTCTCAAATCTCCAATAATACCCAGTTCCGTCGTGGTCTTCGCCATTACCACACCCTCCACCGCCGTTGATGCCGAGCGTCGCTTTTGTTGCCGTTCGGAAATGGTCAGGGTCTCTTTGGCGGCGGCCGACGCCGACTTTGGGTGAACATAGCACAGAGAGTTGTCGCGTGGGCACATGCGCCCCTCTCCTTGCCACACGCCCCCGAGTCCAGCGCACGACTCTTCTGTCTCTACAACCACGCACGAGTTCTCGCTGCTTTTCGCCGACTTTAGGCAGCATGCTCCAGGGGTTC
>Ga0307983_1000121_pt1 | contig 42005 bp, 68 predicted proteins | sample OrgLakmetagen991_FD_201845 | JGI IMG/M metagenome (GOLD analysis project Ga0307983, IMG submission 201845) | Saline water microbial communities from Organic Lake, Antarctica - #991 | ecosystem: Environmental > Aquatic > Non-marine Saline and Alkaline > Saline | place: Antarctica: Organic Lake...
TGCGCGTTTGGATAGCACTAGTCATTCATTAGGTATTAAATTTATTAGATTCTACAAACTCGATTATTAAATATTCGTCACTAATATCGGCTAGAAATTCGTGTGCTGGCAAATCTTTTGTGGCTTCTAGCGCCTCATCAAGTAGCGTGTGCATGGACAAATGGCTTGCTGTACAGCCCCTGTAATCATCCACCGATTCGATTGCTTTATCGAGTTGCTCGTGTGCAAATTTGTGTAATACGTCTGGCATCCATTCAAAAGGGGTTTTCATATTGTAGGTGTATAAAATTATTAATTACTTTGTTTTTACTGTGTGCGCGTTGCTCGTATAATCTGTGTTCCTAACAGGGCTAGTGCTTGCGGCGTTAGTAACCATTAAATCAAACTTCTCTTTTGCTTGTTCGTAAGTCTTGAATAGTCCGTTTGAACAAAAAACAGACCTAGTTGTCTCATATACCGCATAAGAGACACCATTAGCATATGGTTTACTGAGTCTTATTAGGTTTACGTGACTTCCATCTTGAAGGTTGGCAAATGCAATGCAAGGGCTGTTAAATGCTCGTTTTGGTAATTTTAAATATGACATAGTGGTTTAAATTATTAATTACTTTGTTTTTACTGTGTGCGCGTTTGGATAGTGTTAGTCAGCGGCCTAAACCTTTTCAAATAATGTGTCAGAATTTGCCGCTTGACATAAAAAATTTTCATGTTTTTTATACTCTTTTGGGTTGAGCTTTTTTGCCTCTAAATCGTAGTCGGTTAAAATATATTCAGTCAAACTAAACCCAATATTTTCATAAACAAACTGATCAAGATCATCATCTTGATTAAACTCTTTAGCAATAAGAGCCGACAAAAGAGCACCAAATTTATGATAATCAAATATCTCGTTTAACCACTCTTTAGCATCGCTAGAATGATGTGACAGAAAGCCGTTGTAACTGGTGTAATTGTCTTCTATATGTTCTTTGCCGTCATCGCTCAATAGATACTCTTTGGCCTTGGTTTTAAATAACTTTTCATTAAACGAGATATCCACTTCAATGTTATCATTTATAAAATTGTAATACTTTGGAGAATCAATTTCCTTGAACTCAATACTAGTAATACCGATTGCTTTTAGTTCGTCCTTGAAAGCATCAAAAAATGACTCTGTGTAAGCCTTAGCATAATCTAAGTGTGCCTTTTTATAGTTTACTTCAGTATTTTCGACAATAGTCTCAATCTGTGATTCTGTTAAAAACGGGTATTCTTGTTTAATATAATCACCCTCCCCATCTAAATTATAATCATTAATATAGTAAGTCTCATAAAAGCCTGAAAAGAACGGTAGCCAAGTAGTTTGATTTTTCATTGTTTAATAGTGGTTAAGGGTTTAGATATCTCGTTATGAATAAGTCTTTTTGATTCGAGTAAATTTTTTGTGATAATGTCACAAAACTCTGTAAGTGCTTTGTTTTGCTCTTTATTACCAGTAGAAAATGACTTTAAAGCCATTTTAAATCCGCTAGTCATGCAAAGGGTATCCGCTAGCTTGTCATTTAATTGCGTTAATTGTTCTATAGTCATGCTATATAGTGGTTAAATTATTGTGCCATTTGTAAAATATAGGTAGCGATAACTCGCCAATAGTCATCACAGATTTGATTCTCTACTCGCTCAAGGGCTTTCTCTTTATTCATGGTGTCGTATTTCTTAGCCTGTAACATACTTTTTATTAATCCGTACCGTTTAGCCCTTTTTAGGATATCATGATAATTATACTCAACGTATAACCCTTGGCCTAAGCCCTGAATATGGTTTAACACGGCCACGCCATGATTCACCCCTTGGCACTTTTTAACCGTCAATAGAAAGGCACTAGCCCTTGCTTTTGGCGTGCTATTCTTTGGAAGTCCTAATAGATCAAGATCAAAGCCTTGGCTTATATATTTCTTGTACTTGTTTTTGATTGCCGTCTTATTGTTTGTCATAGTGTTTTATTAGATTGTTTTAACTGATTGAATTGCCCACTTGCCGCGATAAATTCGCACCTGAGCCCTTACTTGATCCCCGTCATAATTCGTTACTGAGTAGCCTAAACTTGAGTTTGGTTCCGTTCGGTATGCCGTGCCGTTTATCTCAATAAGGTAGCGCGGATTGCCTACAAAAGAGCTTTTGAGTCTCTCTAATACGTTTAGTTTACCGATTGCAGTTTCTGTGTTCATGTTATATAGTAGTTAAATTGTTTTAAATTAATTGTTTTTGAGTGCTCTACAAAGCTGAGCCAAGTGACCAAGAGTGTTAAACCCCGTGCAAATCTTATTACTCTCTAATCCGCACCTTATTTTTGCCAATTCAATGGAGCATTGTTTACAATCAATTTTATTGGTTTCTAGATCATATAAAGCAAAAGATATCGCTTTCATGACCTTAAGAGTTTTTAGTTCGTCTCTCTTTATATCGTTTATATCTTTGACGATATCGGCTACGTTTTGATCTACAATCGTATCTAAATCTTTGGCCAATTGTCTGACTATTGGCTTCATTTTGCGTTCTGTATTCATGTTATATAGTGGTTAAATTGTTTTAAGTAAGGGCTGTTTTAAAAGGGTTTATCCCGGCTTTTATTTTACCGATATTTGCGGCTAGTCGCTCTTTTGCTTGCTTTGTCTTTAGAACATCTCGATACTGGTCACGGCTATAAACCGCCTCCCATAGCCGTTCATTAAAAAAGTGCTCAATTTCTGTTTTTTCTGGATCTGGTTCGTGTCGATCAAAATGACTGTAAAATAATTCGGTACCAAGGTCATCGCTTGCTAGTTCATCAGCATAGGCCAAAGCATCGCTAAAACTATCGTAAAAGTCATTTTGAGTCATGTCAGCACCGTTTAGCTCTTTAAAGTATTTAATCGCTTTGGATTCGTTTGTGGTGATAATTATTTCATCATAATTTTTAAACTTAACCGTTACAAACGGTAGTTCGTTTAAACAATCAGTAACATCTCTCACTAATTGGAAGGTCTCAGTTTCAAATTGCGCTCGCTCAGCTTCACCAATAGAATAAATTAGCTCGCTTATAAGTTCGTCACGATCTAGACCAGTATCTCTAAAGGCTTTATCTAGCTCGTCTGTGTAATACGTTTCTATGTGCAAAGGCTCTAAGTAGTTTGCGCCTGGTTCATATCCAGCGCTAAACTCGTAATCTTCTAAAGTGGTTCGTGCATTCGTACCAAATAAAAACGGGTCAAAATCGACTGCGGTTCGTGTTACTCTCATGTTATATAGTGGTTAAATTGTTTTAAATAAATTCTACAAGCCTTGAACGCTCAGCCATAGCTCAAAATAAGCCGCTGACATCGCAATTAGTCCGACAAGTAACGCTAAGGCTAAAGTAATTCTTATCCGTTCGAAAACGGTTAGCTTTGGTTTTATGAGTGGTCTATAACCAGAATAATCTTTTGGAAGCAAATGAGACGGTATAATTATATTTTTCATGCTATTAAGTGGTTAAATCAGTGGTTAAATTAATGGCTATCTCAAAATTATCACTATTGTTTTGAAAATCTCTTTCTATCACATCATCAGGATTATTTAAGTGAAATATATATTTGTTCCAGTCACCTGTGACCTCATTGTCACTGCGCCAAGTATCAAACCATAGTTTTAAACCATTCTCAAACTGTATTCGGTAGCTCGTTCCGTCTAGTGTCTTGTGTTCGTCAATTATTTTTGCGGTCATGTTATATAGTGGTTAAATTGTTTTAAATAATCTCTTCTTTAGAATCTGCCCCATTCACCAGAGTCTAAACCGCACTCAATAGCTGATTCGCTATAAAGCTGTTCTGTCTGTCGTGTGCTTAGTTTTTCGCTTGCCGTGTTCGTTTGTACTGCGTTCATGCTGTGTAGTGGTTAAAAGGTTTTTAAATAATAATGTTAGTACCCAAGCCAAGTCTTTACGGCCTTAAGATTGTAAAATTCTCGCTTCCCTAGGTAATCGTAAAAAGAACTATTCGCAACGGGTTCTATTTGACCTGTTATAAAGTCATTATCCATTGTGGCGGTCGTTCCGTGTTCTTTCAGTAGGTCGATTGCTTCTACGTGTGAAATTCTCATGCTGTGTAGTGGTTAAAAGGTTTTTAAATAACTTCTTGCTTTATATTATAGGGATAAACTTCTCCTAGTGCAAGCATTATGTGCTATTATCTTTTACAAACTCTCTGTAACGTAGTGTCTCACTGTCTTGCCGTCATTGCCTTTTTTTATTTCTAAACGACAAGACTCCTCTCTAAGCACTGAATCAAGCCCTGTTAACCAGTCTTTATATTGACGAACCCTTGTTAACTTATTCCTTGAGAATTGCGGCATCCCGTAAATATCACTCTTACTGCAACCGTCATTATTCATTATGAATAACCAGAGATTTATAACACATTCTTTGTCTGCCGGCCGAACTCTTATTCTGGAGCCTAATACCCTTAATTCTTTTACTTCTTTTCTTAACACGTCTAACTCGTCTAAAATCTGTGCTATTTGTTTATCAATTGTCATGTTTTTATTATTATTATCTTAGTCAGGGTACAGTACAGTACTGTATAAATCAATGCTTTTTAATGAATATTGCCCTATAAAGCTTATAAATACAATGAATTTGGTGGCTTGGCCAATTATTGGCTTTTTTACTGATTGTGCAAAACTCAGGTCACTTTTGTACTGTATGGCTTTTTTATCCTTTTTTAATCTATAGGCAGGATAAGTACTTGTTTTTTGGTAGGGTACAAGTGGTTATTAGAATGGGGTCTAAGAGTACTAGTTGTTAGACTTTTATCTTAATTTAAATATATATATATACCAGGGAAATATATACACTAGCACCCCATATTTGTACCTTACTGGTTTTGACCTCTTTTTTTCTTGAGTTGTCGCTAGCCTTATTTTTGCTAAATAATAGTAGTTAGATTGAGGGGATTTTTTAGAGGGAATTTGACTTATTTGATTTATATGAATAGTACAATTAATCGTGAGCACTTTCCAAAATTGCTTTATTTTAGTACTTGTGATAAGGTTAAAAAGATACAAAATTAATCGAAAACATAAAATGCCAAAAAGTAAAGATTTACTAAGAAGTGGGAAAGTTTTTATAGCTAATACAGAAGAGTTAGACGAAAAACCAGCCTCTGATACCTTTTCACTAGTTAAACCGCCTAAGAGAGTGCTCTTTGAGATACCTGCACACTGCACAGATCTACCCAAAGAAATTTACGATTGGACTCACTACTATATAGCGCAGGCTGAGGACAGGATTTTAGAATTTCACAAAACTAGAGGGGAAACTACGAACAGTTACGAGAAATTTGTTGAAGTTAAATTACCAAGCCGAACGGGTTTAGCATTGGTTTTAAATGTAACGGGGGAAAGCATTACTAATTGGGGCAAGAAATTTCCAAACTTCAAAAGATTATTAGAGCATATTGACGCAAAACAAAAGGATGCACTGTTAAATGGTGGATTGTCTGGTAGATATAATCCTAGCTTCTCTAAGTTCTTGCTTAGCTCTATTCATGGAATGAAGGACGGTATAGATATCACCAGTAACGGGAACACTATAGAAACGTTCGGAATGGGGCATGAAGCACTCGCTAAGCGTGAAGCTGACATAATAGACCTAACCACTGATACACATGAATAAGAGAGAAACTAAGCAAGTGGTAGACTTTATAGACAAGTGCAAAGATCCTTTTTTTTTCATATTTAGCATGTGGGGGCTCACCCCACAGCCCCCTTTTTCAGAATATAAAGCTGTCTTAACCACTACTGAACCTGAGCACTGGAAAGCAGAATGGTTTGGAACAAAGCAAGATGACGGTTCATATAAATGGAATGAATTTCAAAAAGGTAAACATATTACATGGCAACAATGCGCTATTTTAGAAGGTTTGAGGCGTGGCGCTAAGAAAAACCTAACCGGAGTACCTATCACTACTGAATGGGGGAGGGGGGTCGCCCCCGGGGCCTATTACTCAGATAAAAACAAGATCGCAGTGAAGAGTGGGAATGGTATCGGGAAATCTTGTGTTAGCGGGTGGGTAATACCTTGGTTTCTGTTCTCTTTTTATAAATGCGCCATTCCGTGTACAGCACCTACGAGCTCACAGATGAATGATGTATTGTGGAAGGAGGTGGCTTTGTGGATAAGCAAGATGCCGGATATGTATAAGGATTTGTTCGACATCACTTCGTCGTATATACGGATGAAGTCGGCTCCTGAGTTGTGGTTCGCTCGGGCTAGGACTTCTAGGAAGGAGAACCCAGAGGCATTTTCTGGGATACACGCAGAGTCGGTGATGGCGTTGGCAGATGAGGCGAGTGGGGTGCCGGATATTATATTTGATTATGGGAAGGGGATTGCGACGGCTCCGTTTTGGATGTTCTTGATGTTTTCTAATCCGACAAGGTTGACTGGGCACTTTAAGAGAGCTTTTAATGATGGGTCCAATTGGAGGCAGTATACGTTTAAGTCAACCGAGAGTCCTGTTGTTAATCAGGAGTTTGTTCGGGAGAAATTGGAGGAGAATGGACTGGATTCTGATGATTATAAGGTGTTTGTGGACGGGGAATTTCCGAAGTCTGATTCTATGGATGACAGTGGATTCGTCCCCTTATTGTCGGAGGCAGAGCTTGTTGCGGCTATGACACCGGTGAGATCATATCCTGTATCTGTGCAGGGGGTGGACCCTGCCGGGGAAGGGCATGACAAGAGCGCTTTCGTTGGTCGAGATAATTTCGTGGCGCAGATATTGGCAGAGGAAGGGACGAGTAGCCCGAAGAGTGTGGCGAGTAGAGCCTGTACTTTTATTGCTCAATTTAATCTGAAGCCGAAGAAGACTGTGGTGGATAATTTTGGGGAGGGGGCGAATGTGGCGCAGGAAATGGCGTTGGCTGGGTTTAGGGCTATAGGTTTGAATGTTGGAAATAAAGCGTCAGATCCTAAGTTCTTGAACAAGAGGTCTGAGTTGACCTGGAAAATGAGAGAGTGGATTAAGGCTGGAGGGAAATTAATGAAGGATGATCGGTGGATGGAGTTGTTGAATCTTCGGTATAGGTACAATGAGAGTGGGAAGTTACAGATAATGAGCAAGGAACGGATGCGGAAAGGGGGGATAAAATCACCGAATTTTGCAGATGCGTTTATGCTGACTTTTGCTGTAACTGTCGTGACTCCGAATGGAGGTAAGGTTAGGTCAAAAAGAAAGACATTTGATTCTTTTGACTAAGGGGCGTAAGATATAAAAGAATAACTCTGATAAATGGAAATTGATTACAAGGCTTTGGAGTTAGATGAGAAAAGTTATAAGGCACTCTTGTTGCAGTGTCAGACCCAGATCAGTGTGAGTGAGGAATTTATGGGGCCCAAGTGGGCGCTGTGGAATAAGCGACTGAAGCTATTGAACAACCAGACGAAGGACGAGACGGCTTTGGGGGACACTACGGTACATGTGCATTTCAATACGATTCATGCTTCTTTGTATGATGACGAAGTGAGTACGACTTTTGTACCTCGGTCCCAAGGGGACTTGGTGGTGACGGAGAATCTAAATCCTTTGTATGCGTATGATTGTGAGTTGATGAATAAGGATGAGTTGGATTACGACTGGATTTGGAATACTTTATTCTTTTCTCGGTCATTGGTTTCAATGCTGGAGTTCGATAGAGAATTGATGGTCCCGAAGCCCGAGGTTATCAACATGCTGACATGGTACAGGGATCCGAATGCACTGAGTGTAAATGGAAAAGGGGCTATGCGATTTGGAGGGTTCCCGAGTTTATTTACACTCAACGAACTAGAGAGGTCTGACTTATATGTGAATTTAAAGAACTTGGTTTTCGATGGTACGGGAAACAAGGCCCTGACAGAGGCGAATGAGAAAATAAAGACGGCACAAGGCTTTGTAGGCGACGGAATAGACACGTCTTTGTCAGATGAGAGTCAGCAAACAGTGGTCATGGATTGGTTGACTATCTTTCGGGGCAAAAGAGTTCTCGTGAGCCTGACGAATCAGAACACTCGAATCATTCGGTTTAAAGAATTTAAGGATCAGGATGAATGGGGGATTGTAGATCAGACGTTACACCCGAACTCTTTGAGTTGGGACGGGACTTCTGTATTGGATCTTGTGGAAGATAAACAACGGATGAAGGCCAAGCTTGCGAATGCAGCTGCTTTTATAGTGGAGACGAATGCAAATCACATGAGTGCCTACGACTTGAATAAGATTCACAATGAAAGTGACCTTGATTTTGAGCAAAACAAACATATTGCAGTGGACGGAAATCCTAATGACGCAATTGTGCCGATCAATAGACAACAAGTGAGCCCAGAACTGCAATGGATGTTAAGCTATACAGACAGGCAGGCCCAAACAGCCACTGGAGCCACGGAAATCCAGCAAGGATCTTTATCAGGGGGCAAGAAAACAGCTACTGAGATTGCTACAGTTTCTGATAGTGTCGATACGCGTTTTAGCTTGTCGGCCAAGGTTATAGGGTGGAGCGAAAAGCGGTTCGCTCGATATTGGTACAAGATGTACAAAATGTACTTCATGGACAAAATTGATGAGAAAATAATGAGAATCACCGGAGCTAACGGTGTATTCTTTCAGCCACTGAAGAAAGAAGATATTATGACGAGCGTTGATCCTAATATCATGGTCAATAGTCGTATTGTTGGTGAAGCTAAACGTATTCGTGAGATACAGGATTTTGTGAACATGTTCGACATACTAATTCAAGATCCATCAGTTAAGGTGAATGAGCTCGTTCGGATGAGGGCTAAATTAGGGGGTCTGACTGAGTTACAAATGAATGTCGTATTCAAACCAGATGCTGAACGGATTATGGCACTAGGGGAAAACGAGAAGTTGAATAAGAATAAATTTGTGCCAATACTGGAATCAGATGATGATATGAAGCATATCCAGGAACACGGAAAAGCTAGTGACGGCAAATCTCGTGATGCTCATATCAAGGCTCATTACGATGCGTACCTGGCTAAGAATAAGAACCCGAAGATAAAGGCGGAATTGGAGGAGGCAGGAGAAGGGGGGCCGCAAGGAGACCCTTTGGTGCAAGGTATGGATCTGTCTCAACAAAATAGCGTAACAACTCAATCAGTAATGCCAGCATGATAAAATTAGTACGGCTCGATAAACTACAGAAACAAAACCTTCAGGCAATGACCCAAACTGAGGGTTGGAAAGTTATTCAAGAGGCGATGGCTCTTGAAATAGAAGTGGAGAATGTGAAATTACTAAACTGGTCATTTAAGTTCGATGAAGAGGGGGAAATAGTGAAAAAGAACATCATGGAGTTCCAAAAGAAACAGGCTCAGGTTGGACTTATGAAAGATTTCTTGCTATTCGTATATGACCCTACTATGATTAATCCTGAATCGGACAGCTCTTTGTCGTCCTAAAAACAAGAATGAGGTTCTTGAGCGGTTTCTGTTTAATGGTTCCCACGATTCCCATAAAAAACAGAAGTCGCACTGGACTCTTATCCAATCCGGAAAATGTTTGTGTCGTCATACAAGCAGGACCCGAGTATAATTAATCAAAAAACATGACAGAACAAAAACCTGGTGACGGAAGTGGGGACGATGCTGGAGGTAGCGCAGAAGCGGTAGCAGCAAAGGCAGCGGCTGATAAGGTTGTCGCAGATAAAGCAACCGCAGATGCAAAAATCGAAGCGGATAAAAAGAAGACACCGCAAGACTACATCATCGAGAGAGCTAAAACACGCGAAGCGAAGCTTGAGGCAGAACTTGCCGAAGCCAAGAAAGAAAGTGCGATTTTACAACCTTCTGGTGAAGCGCTTACGGTCGAGCAGTTATTTGATCAACGAGCGGAGAGAGAAGAGGCGATAACTGATTATATCACAGCTTATCCCGAGCTAAAAGATCATAGGGCGAAAATTAAGCAATACATGGCCGATCCAACTCGGAAGGGTCTTCCGATTGAGGAAATCATTATTGGTGCGATTGGAGCTACTGAGTTTATCCGAATCGGTGCAGAGAGAGCTAAGGCCGCGTCACAAGAATCAAGTCAATTTCGTATGGGTGGAGGTGCTCACGCATCTACAGAAGGGAAGACTCCTCAAGAAGTGATTAGTGAGAAGTACAACAACCCAAAGAATTTGCCTAAGTTCGTACAAGACGCAATGGCTGCAGCGAAAGCTTAAATATTGTGGAAAATAATTCTTAATTCAATTTAAAATGGCTTTTACATTAGTCGATGGAGAACAATTGCGAACAGTGCGAGTGGCTATTGCTACTGGAACCGTGATCCCAGCAGGAGATTTTGCTGGAATGACTGCTGGTTTAGCAGTGGATGCAGTAGCGGCTACAACTGCTATTGCTTGGTGTCCTAATGGCTCTGCTGCTGGCGAAACAGTATGTGAGCTAACTGTGGGTAATGATTTTACTCTCAAAGGAACAGCTGATGCCGATTTCGCAGTAACACAAAAAGGAACAGAAGTAGACTTAACAGCCGCTCAACTTATTGATGTTGGAGCTTCTTCTACGGACGTTTTAAAGATTGATATCTCAGAAAACGCTGGAACAGTAGGTTCTGCCGAAGGAGTTGTCGTCCGAATCAACAAACCACTATTCTAATTCATAACACTTAAACAACATGGCCACTCAAGATCATATTTTGATGGAAGTGAAGGGGACGAAAGAATCCTTCGACAACGCTACACAAATCACATTGTCTTCGTACATGAACCTGCCGTTTATGGTTGTTGAGAACAACGATCAATTCACGGAGATTTACAATTCAACTGAATCACTTGGTGGTACGACTGAATTAGCCGAGCACGAAACGCCTTCTGTTAATAAACTTAACGAAGGGTTCGAGGTGACACTATCTGATATTCGTTACGGTAACGCTATCGAGATCACTGAAAACGACCAGGTTAAAATGAAAGATGGTTCAACCAAAGTCGATACTTACTTAATGCGTCAGCGGGATCGTTTGCTTAAAAGCGTTAAGCAAAAATTCGTTACGACAATTCATGCGCCATTTAATGACGCTTTTGCCGGAGCCACCTACCTATCCCCAGATGGAGAACCTTTGATCGACGGAGCTCATACTTGGAACACTGATGGAGCAGCTACCTGGAGTAATTTAGGTGCTACGGCTGCCTTATCTGCAACCACTGTAGATGCAGCAGTATTGCAAGGAGGTAACTTTAAAGACGCCTCTGGAGATCCTTTTCCACAGACTTATACTAAAATTTTAGTAAAACTTGGTGGATCTGCTGCTAACGCAGCTAAGAAACTATTCGCCAAAGATATTTACCCAACCACTGTTGGCGATGTGAATATCTACAAAGGTGAGTACACTATTGTAGAAACTCCTTACCTAACATCTAGTACGGCATGGTTCATGCTCGATGACAGTATGGAAGAAAGCCCTGTATACACTGGAATCAACAAATTCCCATCTATGTCAGAGCCAAAAGTACAGAACAACGAAGCGATTCGTTCTAATGTTACTGGATACTGGAAAACTGGTATTCGGAATCAACCGTTCAATCTTTACGGTACACCTGGTGCATAATCACAAGGTGTTAAAGGGGAGGGCTCATGCGGAGCTCTTCCCTATTTCTTAATTTAAATATCATGGACTTATTACAAAAAATCGTAGACGAAGAAGGTGTGGTATGTACTCACGAAGAGGCATACAAAGACAAAAACGGAACAAGTAAAATGAGAAAAGCCGACCTAACCTACTATAAGATTGTGAGAGAGGCTCTTACAGGGGTCAATGCGTCTAGATTCTTCAATACTCCGTTCTTTTGTGTATGGAGATATAATTTATTTATTTACTTACACGCCAATAAGGAGCATAATACACTTACATTCCTTGATCGACTTCTTATAAAGAAGCTCTTAGCCCTTAGATTCGATTTATCGACAGCGGCACAGATCATAAAACAATTATGAAATACAATAATTTTGCAGGCTTTGTTAGGACTCAAACGAGGACAGATAGTACGTCTTTCACGGATGCAGAACTAACTCAATATGCGAATATAGCAAAGGATTCGGTTGCAGAGGAGGTTGTGCAAGAAGGAGAGAGTTTTTTTGACTTAACTCTTACTACGGACCTCATAGCAGGACAAAGGGAATATTCATTCCCTCAGGATATGCTTTACGGCATGAAACTACTAGAGATAAAGCTTGATGGCACTAATTGGCGTAGAGTCGATGAGTTCGATTTGAACTCATACAGACTACTTCAATCCAATGTCACTAAACCTTATAACAAACTCAGTGGTAGCAGCACCTTCTCTAATGCTACGACTAACGAGGCTGCTATAGTGGCAAATTTTAGTGATGAGACGCCTTTGTTTGACATAGACGGAAACTCAATCGTTATATACACAAAAACGATCCCTTCAGCAGTGTCTGGAGGAATGAATCTAAAGGCCACTGTATATCCTAAGGATTATACAAGCGCAAATTGGGGTGCGACAACAGATATCTCCATTCGAGCAGACTCAACATCGACGGCATTGCCTAGGTCTTCCCATGAGATACTAGCAATGAAGACGATAATTTTGTATAAACAAGGAAATCAAGTACCATTAAATCAATTCGACCTGACTTATGAAATGGAGGTCGCAAAAATGAAGTCAAAACTACGAAAGATGAACAGGGATAGAGTAGTCGTTCCTAATGTTCCCAGAGGTACAGGTTATAACTTATAAAACACCATGAAAACATTCACATCGGCTGCCAAGGTTCTAGGATTCGTACTTCGATTACCTCTCACACTTGTTGTGGCGGTCTTTTTGGTTATCAAGCATACGAGTAAGAAGGATATCTCAAGGGGTCAATTAGGGCCAATGTCAAAGATTGCTACAAAGGATAATATCAGTGTAATTGTAAGAGGTGAAAACGGAGCCGTAAAGAAGTACTTTCAACACAATGGTCTTGGTAGATTATTGATGAGATTGAATATTGATCTGCGAAATATGTTGACCGGATCAATGAAAGGAGAACTTAATTTTTCTAATTTGATAACGAATGCAGGGCTCGCTGAATTGTCGTCTTTAATAAACGGGACGACCTCTCCTGCTTCGTTTGATTTTCTAGGAATAGGAACAGGAACAACTGCAGCAAATGCTACAGACACAGCGCTTGTTACGGAGATCAATCAGGATGGCAATCCTACTTTTTCTACACGAGGAGCCGCTGGAGCCGCTAGTCGTACGACTACAACTGTTACGAATGACACGGCTACGATCATTAGAACATTCACAATTGGAGCATTTACTCCGGCAATAACTGAAGTGGGCTTGTTTAATGCCGCTACTTCTGGAAGCTTGTTTGCTCGAAAAGTATTCACTGCGGTGAATCTTGTGGAGAACGATAATCTTCAGGTTACTTATAACATTTCAAGCGCATCGGCTTAATAACAACAAATCATGGCCTTAGATCCAGTAAAGAATTTTGCGAAAGTAGATGTATCCACTGGCTATGATGCCAGTGCGACAAGCGTAGTATTGACTGCTGGTGGAGCGGCTAAACTGCCTGATCCATCCAGCGCAGGGGCGTTTAATTTAGTGTGGTGGAACTCGACGGATCACCCAGACCCGAGCGATGATGCTAATGTGGAAATTGTGCGTGTTACATCTATTTCTTCGGAAACACTTACGGTGTCTCGTGGACAAGAAGGTGTTACTGCGACGACTAAAAATACTGCGAGCAAGGACTACAAAATGATCCTCGCTCCCACCAAAAAAACCATAGACGATATTTTCCCTGTAGCGGTGTCGGATTTGGCTACGGGCACTGATGGAGAACTTATTACATGGGACGGAGCTGGAAATCCCGCAGTCGTAGCGGTTGGGTCAGCGGATCAAGTCTTGACCTCTAACGGTGCGGGGGCAGCCCCTACTTTTCAGGATGCAGGGGGTGGAGGGGTTGTGCCACGTTTTAAGGTTAGAATGACATCTACGCAAGCAGTAACACTTAATGTGATTAATTTTGACAATGTTGTTATAGACACTGAGTCAGATTTTAATACAACCTTAAAAAGATGGGTTGCTTCGGTAGCAGGTGACTACCAAGTTAATTGTAGAATTTCCTCACAAAGTGCTGTTGCGTCTGCGAAATATTTTGATGGCACGATTAGGAAGAACGGGTCAGCCATAGAGAGGGTTAGTGCTAATATATCAGCGACACATTACCCTGTTTTGTCTTTTTCAACCTTAGTTACTATGGGGGTCGGAGACTATCTTGATTTGTATATATCCACTAACAACGGAACAACAACTCTTAACTCTGGGGCGAGGACTGACTTTTCAGGATTTTTAATTGCCGCAGCATAATGAAATACCAAAAACTTAGACCCGACATCCTAACAGAGACTCTCGTCTTCAAGCAATTTAAAACTTAACATGTACGCAGGACAATCCTATGGAAGCGTAGCTTATGGAGGGGAATTGGTTTATCAGTCAACGATATTCCAAGTCCTCGCAGATGCGGTGAGCCTTAGTGAGGATATACAAAAGGGAGTTATTAAGTCTATAGTTGATGGAACAGTTCTGGCAGAGGTAGTTAGTTTCTTTCGTGTAACGAGGAGGGTGTTCTCAGAGTCACTTGTCGTCTCTGGGGCCATAAGTAATTCTGTAATGAAGTCTCTGGTAGAAGGAGTGGTATTGACAGGTTTAATTAACAAGGCTCTTGCAAAATCACTAACAGAGGCGCTGGTCCTAACTGATTCGTTCGCAAAAAGCATTCTTAAGGTACTAGTCCTGGCAGACGGAGTTGTGCTAAGTGATCTAATGGTGAAATCTATTCAAAAGGCTTTCGTAGACGCAGTAACTGTAACAGAGAATTTTACAAAGCTTATGTTGAAGGTCTTTATTGAGGCCATAACACTAACAGAAGGTTTCGCTAAGGCTGTGTTCGTGCTAAAGGTGTTCTCGGAATCACTGGTACTGACTGAATCATTCTTGCTAAAGCTAAATGGCGCTCTCTTGGATATATGGACGAAGGCGGCAAAAATAGTTACTACTTGGGGCGAATCTGCTAAGGTATCTAGTGTATGGACTAAGAAACCCAAAAACTAATGACACAAGTTGTACTCGAAAACTTTCACTTGGGAGGACTCTCTGATTCAAAGTACTCAGGGGTCGCTAATTCTTCCTACAAATTACAGGGGCTAAATATTCATGAGGAGCCAGGTGTAGTAAAGGTTCAGCAGAGCGTGGCACTAGACAGGGCAAGCGGAGCGACTCTGAGCAATGATGTGGTAAACATTATTCATACTGCCAAGGGTCTAAATGGTTATGCTGATTCGTCTGAAACCTATTTATTCCAAGACGATGGCAAAACATATTCCAGAAGCAATTCATCGGTTTATGCCTTGGATTTCACGGCTACTGGTAACACTTGCCGTGACGCACTCGCTTTTAATGGTTGGATGTTTTACACAACGAGCACTGAGATCGGCTTTTTCGCTGCCGGAGACTCGGGAGTTCGCCAGAACAGTATCTCGGACCTACAAGGCATCGCGTCTTTAAGTGATAAATTATTCCACCCATTAGGGATTGTGGAGAATAAGTTGTATATAGGTGATGGAGGTTCTATCCACGAAGTGAGTGTTAGTACTAAGCAAGGGGCAGGGCAAATAAGTTCTACATCAGGAGCCTCAATAACAGGGACCTCGACGGACTTTAATCCGGACCTAAAAGAAGGCTATGTAGTACGAGCAGAGAACGGTGCTGGTGTCGTAGAAGAAAGAACTATTGTTAGTAATGCAGGCTCCGACACCTCAGCTAATATGAATGCAGGATTTTCAACGGATATTAGCACGAACACAGATTACTATATTATTAAGCCATTCTTAACGAGGGATGTTTTAAAGATTGATAGTAAACTAACTGTCCAGGTTTTATCTCCGCTGACAGCGAATCTTATAGTTGGCGCTTCTCAAGAAGGAGTGAGTGCAGGAAGTTATAGTGGATATTCTCGAATTATGAATTGGGACACAAGATCCATTGATTTAGTGTCAGACACAGTGATACCGGAGTTCGGTATCAATGCCATTATGGATTTCTTTGGTACGCCTATTGTTCAGGCAGGATCGAAGGGGGGGTTATACTCTTACAACGGTCAGAGAGCAGAGAGGTATAAGCGTATTCCTGGGGATTGGAGCAGAGGAAAAGAGGGTATCATTAAAAGCAGAGCTATTGCATCTTACTTGGGGATACCCGTGTTCGGAATGACAAGCGTATCAGACAATCCTTGTACGCAGGGAATTTATACTTTGGGAGGATATGATGCGAAATACCCGTCGGTGTTTAGTCTGGAATACGTTTCAGGACAGAGCAGTAACACTGCTATTGGGGCTCTGGAAGTAATTGGAGAGGACTTAATATTTGCAAGTAAGCAGTCGAGCAGTTCTTTGTCGTACAAAGTAGATCTTAGTAATAAAACTGACACAGCTTTTATTGAGACGATGATCTTTAATGCGGCCAGAGAAAAGTTGAAAAACTTCAAAATGACTGTGTGCTACCGAGAAATGCCGTCGGGCTCAAGTCTTGAGTTGTTCAAGAAAGCCAATGATGAATCGAGTTATCAAGTAGTGGCGAGCAGGACTTATGCAGACAGAAAGACTGTAGAGACAGATGTTCAGGTAATGAACGCTGCTAATGTGCAGTTTAAGGTTCTCTTTAACAGGGCTACCGATACAAATGAAGCGCCTGAGATCGAATCTATAATCATTGATTTTGATACAGAAAAATGAACGAAAAAATAACACCTTTCGTTCCGGAATCACTACCTCCTCTGGAGGCAGAGGTTCCCTTAGTAAGTGCTGATTACGGCTCGGTTTTAATATCGAGGCAGAACGAGGTTACTTATGGTCTTGTTGTTACGACAGAGGTGTATAACTGTCGTGCGAACGATAGATATATAATTGCCTCAGGGGGGACATCTTATTCGGTGTTTCTGCCTGAAGCCAAACCGGGAAAGGTGATAACAGTAAAGAGAACCGCTTCGGGGAATATTATTATAAACGGAAATGGGAAGAATATAGATAGCGCAGCCACAAAAACCTTATCTGCGGTTTATAATTGCGTGGTGTTGGTCTATAATGGATCTGAATGGTCTATTGTTTCAGAGATCTAAAGGTGGTACTATGATATTGTAATTAAAACATAAAATGGTTGTAACTAACGGAGTCAGCGATCAAAGAGGTGCTCCTCGACGAAGAAAAACAGGTATTCAGGCTCCTTCGCCTGTGCCGGCTGTAGATCGTGATCAAGGTGCTGTGAAGAAAGAGTTTAGTAATCCTGTTATTCCTCAGGGACAGATGAGACGAGAAAGTGTCTTCGATCCAAGGAAAAGAGGTGGAGAAGGATTGGCAGGACCAGCAGGAACCCCTACCGCTCTCAATGCAGGGACTCTAAGTGAGGCTACTAGTATTATTAATGCAGAGGCTGAGAATAATTTTAATTCGGCCAATGCGGTCCCGACAGTCGGTGTTATGCCAGAACCAATCATAGATGCGCCAGAAACTGTGAGTGCAGAGAGTATTGCGTCTCGAACAGAGAAAATAAAAAATGATGCGGAAGCAAAACGATCAGCTCTTGGTGACGAGACTGCGCGATTAACAAAAGGGGCAGATCTAGCGCTTATAGACGCAGAAGAAAAGTCTGCGATGGACGTGATAGATGGTGAGCTAGAAGCAGAAAAACAAGTCTTACTCGATGAACAAACTGATTTGTTTATGGAGCAAGACCCAGGATTGTCCTTCTATATTGCGAATGAACGAGCCAAAAAAGCTTTAGCACTGAAGACGAAACTTCCAGAGCAAGCTGATAAGGTGGAGGATCTGACGAATAAGTTTAGTGATCCTCAGTACAGAGAGCAGTATCAAGGCATAGAATTGCAAAAAGCATTTTCTGAGTTAAATAATCTTGAGGATGCAAAGGATTTTGCCGTTGATGTATTAGGATTACCTATGTCCGAGGCAAATGCCCAAGTAAAGGAGTTGAGACAGAGTATGAATCCTCATTTAGATGCTGCACAGTTCGAGGAGATTGATTCATTTGAGAATAATAGTGATATGTTTAATAAGGCGCTAGAGACACCTGACTCAGATAAAAGGGGGGCGGTGATGTTGTCGGCTATTAAGAATATATCGAAAGATGACCCTAGTGGAATAATGGAGGCTGGACTGTACATGCAGGTGCTAACAAGTGATACGGCTAGTCCTGTGCAAAAGGCCTTGGCGCAGTCTAATTTAGATTTAATTGCACAGACTAAGTTAAATGATTCAAATAAGAATTTTCTGACAGCTGAACAGTTTAAGGCAGGACTCGGGACCGAGCAGCAAAAACTAGATAGAGAGGAAGGAACAAGAAGATTTAACGCTCTGAATAAAGAGACCCAGGGGGGTATAATCGAGGTTCTCGCAAAAAGAGGGGTTGATTATGAAGAGTTCTTGGCATCAGAGGATGAGCAGCAATTAACAATAGACACTCTTGCAAGAGGTCTATATACAAAGTCTGATGCAGGGTCTATGAGAAAAGCTCTGGTGGACGCAGGAAAGGGACAAGAGGCATCGTGGGCGGTTCGCTCTGGAGGACTCGTTGAAAATAAGATACAGGATAATTTCAATGTATCTGGGAACATTTTTACCTCAGAGTTTAAAACAGCGATGGATATAACTAGAAAAGCAGGTTATGGGAATCAAAAGTTTCACAAAGATTATAATGAGAGTCCTGATGATTTCGCGACTCTGTCGAATAAGACTCGGAATCTAGATCGTGCGAATGAATTATTCGAGAAGCTAAAGAATAGTGACAGCTTTAATGCGATTGCAAAGAAAACCACTGATATAGGTCAATTTCTCGAAAAAGTTAAGTTGGCAGATCCAGAGGATTTGAATCAAGACCTCATAGAGTTAACCGCTATTATCGACAATGAGCTGGTACAGTTCATGCAACAAACATCGGGAGCTGCAATTAGTGAACAAGAGGTAAATAGACTAAAGACTATATTCGCCAATACTGGTAATTCTCCGTCACAATTCAAAGAGAATTTCGGGAGATTCCTTAAGGACTTTGTTACACAAAAAGCGGCAGCGCTTAACTCAAGAGGAATTGGGTCCTCAGAGCAATTAGATGAAATTATAGACGGGAAAACGAAAACTGTGGATGAATTATTGGATGAGCTTCGTGGTGAGGGGCAATTCGGTTTTGATTCAAATGTGACCATGACTAGTGATCCTAATGCGGAGCCGGCAAAAGAAATAGTGATAACTCCTGAGTTATACGAATCATTTAATCAAATGACTGACGAGCAGTTGTCAGGCCTGACTACCGAGGAACTTGATCGGCTTGGGGCTTACGAGGCTCCAATAGAAGGGGGAAATGATCAATTCCTTAGGGATCAAGAAGGATTCAGAAGCGATGCGTATATAGATTCGGCAGGCATCCCTACTATAGGATTTGGTTTTACTAGTATAGACGGAGTTCCTGTCAAAATGGGGGACACCATGACCCAGGAAGAGGCAGACATAGAATTTCCTAAACAAAAGGCGGCCCATAGTAATTACAAAGATAAAGTGAAAGTGAACCTGACTCCTGACCAAGAAACAGTATTAGCCAGTTTTGAGTACAATCTAGGGCCGAATATTTGGGACCAAGACGGAAAAGAGTTGATGGGGTTCATTAATGCAGGGGAATTTGACAAGGCAGCAGATGCGCTATTGAAGTTCAATAAAGTGAAAGAGGTTATAGATGGGAAGTGGACTGGTAAATATGTTGTCGTAGAGGGATTGAATAATCGTCGAAAGAGGGAGGCCGATCTATTGAGGAGCACTAGTAATTCAGTAATTTAAACTATGGCATTATCACCAGAACAATATCAAGAATTTTTGTCTCAGCTCAGAGGGGGTAGTGAGGCGGCTCCGGTAGTGACTACGGCCAGTGCTGGGCCTGCCTTAGCAGAACCTGTGGCGCCAGTCGAGCCAGGCGTTCCTGGTGCAGGGACTATGAAGGAGCGAATAGAGAGAGCTAAGGCTCTTCAGGCGGACAATGCTGCTATAGCAAAGGAGAAAGAGGCGGTAGATACCAGGGTCGCAGCCAAACAAGCAGCTTCTGCAAATTTATTAACACCGGCCAATAGGGCCACTATGATGGGACTGAATCCTGAGATAGTTAAGCGACTAGAGGAAGGTAGTTATAATAAGGAGGATGTTAGTACTACTATTAAGGCAACTAAATATGAGAAACCAACAGTGGGACAAGGTTTGGCCTTCACAGCCAAAAAAATGGTAGGTAAAGCTACTGGAGCATTTGGTGAAGAATCGGTCTTTGCTGGAGAGGAGATAGGTGATTCGTTGGCAGACTTATTAAGAGGGCAGCCAGAGGAGATAGATATCATACCTCTTATTGGAGACTCTCTAGGTGCGTCCCTGGATGTGATTAGTCTTGGGAAGGGGAAAGTTATACTTGGCGGACTGAAGTCTTTTGGAGGAAGGGCATCTGTGAAAGCGGCTGCTACTGAAGCCTTTAAGAAAGGTGGCCCAAGAGCGTTGAAAGCCTTTATGACAAAAACCTTTGGTAAGATACCAAAAGGAGAAATAGCTCAACAAAGTGTTATAGGTGCTGGTATGGGATTATCTGACGCTATGGTGGAGGGGGATAATATTGTAGGAACAGTCGGTAAAATTGGCTTCGGAGCTACTATGGGGGCGATAAGCGGAAAGGTATCCAATAAATTAACGCAAACCGAGGCAGACGTAATCAAGAATAAAGCTGCGAAAACTCTTGAGTTGTTGTCGCCAAAAGTCAGCAAGAAAGTAAGGCAACAAGCCTTGTCAGAAGGTCGTATAGTTGAGCCGGCAACAAGGCTTGGAAGAATGCTTAAATCAGCAGAGATTCTGCCTGAAAAGGATGTCAATGAAGCAGCAATATTATTGGCAAAAGAAGTCCCAGATTTAAGCAATAGGCCACAAGAGGCAATTCTTCAGATAAATAAAGCCGTAGGAAAAGTTGATGACGAACTGATGCCGCAAATCGACAAAATACGATTTAACCAGGATGACATTGTTTCGGCGGAAAGTATGGCAGATCGAGTATATAAGTCTTTCGAGCTAGACGATGTGAATTTCGATGCCAATAAAGGTGCTTACAATAGAGGTCGAAAGCAATTCGCACGATCCATGGAGCAGCTAGGGAAGAAAGAACCATTGGCGCCAGAGATTCGGGCCCAAAGAGTGGAACTAGATCAATCGGTTGCCAAAACGGTTAAAAACTCAACCCCTCAACAAAGAGCCGCCAATCCTACACTTGAGTTGAAGTACAACATATGGCAAGCTAATAGGGAAATCATGAATGACATGCTTGTTAAAGTAGCTGATCGAGGAGGTAGTGATGCAGTGAAAACATCCCTTAAAAAGATGAGTCTCATGCTAAAAGCTCGTGGCAACATTATTGACAATGCCGACCTATCGAAATCGTTTATAGAAAAAAACAGAAGATTGCTTCTGAACTCAGGACTAACGGTCGTTGGACTTGGTGGACTAGGAGCGATTTTTGGGGACAAGTAGTCCTGCTATTCCAATAACAGTACACATACCGAAAACGAAGCCTAAAATTAAATCTACCATAAAAAAAACATAGCACAGTAAGGAGAAGTATGCAATACTAATGCAGTAATTAATTAATCGAAACATGAACAATCAAACATTCAAGTGCGGGGGAAGGATGCTAGGAAGAGTAGAAATGCAGAAGTATCGAAAGATTGGGCCTTATGCAGAAGGAGCCGATAAAGAAGCTAAAGAGGTCTTACCGAGAGATAACATTGTCGTCCCAGACGAGACTGTAGTGCCTGTCCTTCCGGGCGAGACAAAGACGACAGTAGTTCCAGACAAAACGGTGACACCTCCTGCGGAAGATTTAACGACAAGTATGATCAATGCTCTAAGAAGAAAATTAGAAGCAAAGGGGATTGAGTACCATCACAGAGCAGGGGAAGATAAGCTTAAGAAATTACTAGCAGATGCCGATGATATAGACAATATCCTTGAATAATGCAATTGAAGTACTACATAGGGCAAAAAACCCACTTTGCACACGCCATTAAGTTTAAACAACATAAACTTGATGGCCTCGATGAAGAAGTGTCTAATACCAGCCATGTAGAGGCATTTTTCGAGGACGGAGTGATGTATGGAGCCTCTGAGGTTGATGGGGGCGTTAGAGATAAGTATATGAGGGAATTTAAGAATCATTGGGAAACGGTCGAGCTAGGACTCACAAAAACAGAGGAAAAGTTCTGTAGAGATTACTTGAAGTCTAAATTAGGACTAGAGTACGATATATCAGGAATTGTTTGGGCCCAAGGTTTAGGAACTAATTGGTTCTTGAGAGAGAATAAATACTTCTGTTCTGAGTTAATCGTAGAAATGTTGCAAGAACTATTGAAATCAGGGTTGTGTACTTTTGAAACCTTTGAGAGGCTAAGACCTGTTATTGGAGTTGCTCCTCACATGGTCACTCCAGCAGCATTGAGATTAATGACTCAAAATGTTTAAAGATATAATGGGCATGGTTGCGATAATTGCTACATTCCTAGCCATAGGGACAGTGGTTCTGTTTAAATTATTGCCATCTAGTTACTTTATGTTTTATGAGGCAGTATTAGTAGTTGACCCGAGTAAACCATCTTTTCGTAGCATTGTTACGTTTTACAAAAATGTAGACGTAACTTGGAATGATCTAATGTTTTGTAATGGAACAAGAATACCCTTGCAAGAAGATCACGGCTCACACGAACCGGGGGTGTACGACTTTCCTGACAAGTCATGGACGGCTTTGTTTAATAAAGAAGATTACATAGGGCAGACATGCAGAGTTCAATGGAGGGCTTACCCTACTTTGTTTGGAGTTATTAAGGGGCGACCAGACACAGGGTTTACTGAATTTTTTATACTCAAATGACTCTAGAATTAATACTCGGTGGTTTGGTTACATTGGCCGGTGGTGGCTTCTTTGGGGTTCTAGCTACTGGTTGGTTTCAGCACAAAAAGGTTGGGTCTGAGGCGGTGTTAAATACATCTAAGGCAGACCTATCAACGGCTGAATTTATTAAGGTTTGGGCCAACGAATTAAAGGCCGACAATGATGTCATGAGAGCCGAGCTATCAGAATTTAGGATAAAGTTCACTGATACACTGATTGCGAATAAGGAATTGTTAGCAAGGATATCTCACTTAGAATTGTTGCTTGAAATAAGAGATAAAAAGATCAAGGAATTAACAAATCAGCTAAAATGAACCCACCTATTGAGCCACAGATGTCGGAAGAGACAAGGAACCACTTTATACTTATGACGAAGTATGTTGAGGGTATCGACAAGCACTCAAAGAAGACAATGATTGTGGGTTGGGTAATTATCTTAGCTATACTTACTCAGTTTTTAGTGATAGTGTATGGGGTGATCCTACTGACTGAGATAATTCCAAGCAAAGTAGTCGTGGCATTGACTGATTATGAATTTATCCTTACAGAATGAAGAAAATCAAGCTTGTAAAGAAGGCTGTCAAAGAGAAGGGCTCAACCAAAAAGAAGACAGGGGTAAGACCCAAGAAAAACTTGAAAATATATCCTAAAGGAATAAAAAAAGGGTACTACGTTTAGCCGTACATACCCTTTAATTGTTCGTAGACCCTGAGTCTAACTTCTTCTCTTATTTGTTGCGCCTGTAATTCCCATACTCCGATCCAATAGGTTTCCCCGCGCCTAGAAGCAGACAGCGCTAGACTGTCTGCCGCTAATGCGTCTTCTTCGGTGTACTCAGGCATCGTTCCCATCTATAGTAGGGTTAAAGCAATCTGTAACTCTTTGTCGGTATACTGCCAAGTTATCCCACAGTAACCGCAAATCGTCTGTCTCACCGTTCTGATAATCTACACCAATAGAGATTTCTCTAGTAGATTGACCAAAGGCAATTGCCGCGGCTATTACTGTTTGCACCTCACTCGCACATTGTTCTGGGTTTGTTAGTTGTAACCGCGCCCCCTCGTTGAGTGTACCGTTAACTAAGTTCATCGAGTGCTGTGCGAACTCTGGTGTAATAATATCTGCTACGGCTGGTGTTACAGCCATTGAAGCACCGAGAGCGAGTCCGAGTTTATTCATTAGTAGGGTGGGTTAAGTTTTTTGCCCAATCATCTCTAATACCTGTCTTTAGGTTATTAGCTTTGCAGAATTTTTCTATAAGTTCCACGGCAATAACTGCATCATGACTACTGCTAAATGTTTCAACTTGGTCGCGGCTGGTTAGCCATCCCATAAAGCCAAACAAGATTTCTGCTCCTTCTAGTTTATTCATTATTTAAATTTAGAAAATTTGACTAAGAACTCTTCTCTAAGCCGTGCCACCTCGTGCATGCCGTCTGGCTTAGTGATTTGTTCGTTGACTATGGCAAGAACAACCTTTCGGATGTCCTCAGCCACTTTGTCGTATGAATTGAGTAATAGTTCTTTTTCCATTTTAGCAACGGGAAGGTTTACGAGCCAATGTATTATTATATCCCATGCTACGGCATCCGGTCTTTCTTTTCTTCTGAAAAAGCTCTTCTATTTTATTACTAGCCTCTGAATACGTAGTATAAAATAGATTAATATCTTCACCACCATAGGCCCCTACGACAAACCCGTTATCTACCTGCCGAATTATTAGCGATCTGTACTCTGGTACTTCCATGTTATATATAATTTAAAAAATAATTGTTTTTATAGACCTCCATGATTATATTCTTTTTGTCTTAAAAAATGGCCTAAGCGGTCTTTAGCTTCTGTACCGGAACGTCTACCGTAAACTTTAATAATTCCTTTTGTGTTTAACTCAATAAGAGCCTTTTCTCTGAACCGTAGATAGTCGTCCATACAAGCTGATTTAATCTCGCCCTGTGCTGACATAGCACGGTCAATAGTTCGGAAGGGGTTAAGCCATGTTCGACCGCCTAAGAGGTCTTGTGCGATACGTTCTGTTAAAGGTGAGAATTGCAATTGCATAGAATTGACGCATTGTTGCATATCCTCAGACAAGTGAACGTTTTCAATCTTTGCCGCGTTAGCCGTAGAGAATAGTGCGATGCCGAGTACGAGTGTAAGTAATTTCATGTTAGTTGTTTAAGATTTTAATATTAAATCCAATCGGAGTAAAGCCTTTTCGTAGGTCTGAGCCGTTGAAGTAGACAGTTCCTTCGTCCCCGAAAGTTTCGCCTCCGCTTCCTGGGGAATAAATGAGCCCCTGTTTCTCGTTGTCGTTATAGCTCGTCAAAGGAAAGGCGTGAGCGATCGGTATAGGGTTTTGATTCTGGTGAACGATATAAGGAAGATTGTCCGCTTCCAAGTACCCCATGCGGGATTGTTTTGTAACCATTCCGTATTGAACGCCTCCAGGGTTCCATGCTAATTCGTATCGAACAGCGGCTTCAAATTCTTCAGAGGTCATACTTCTGTCGGCTACAATGTACCATCGTTCTTGTTGAATCTTTATGGTATCTTTCCATTTGCCGTTCTCGAATATTCCCATCTGAATAGTTTCTCCGTCCTCCATCACTTTATTAATTCCGTTCATGTGACAGCCTCCAATATAGCTGCCGTAGCCCTGTTCGACAACCATCCTCATGAGACGGTCAAACTCACCTTTTTTAACCTGATGCCATTCCCCAAGTTCGTTATGGACTTTGTTCTCACTTATATCTAGGTACTGGAATATAGTGCATCCCTGAGGGATTCTGGTAGAAGTCTTTCCGTCACGTTCTTGGTTCTCCTGGATTCTTTCGTGGTAAGGATGAGTCTCTGTCGGGAGCCAGTTTTGGATTACAGAGCTACCCAAGTAAGCTTCTCTGGTGAGTTCGTCACCATAGTAGATCGGGGCCAGTGCGTTGTTTTGCATGTGTATTAGTAGATAGTATTAAGATTGAAATGTCCAATCTCGTGTTGGTAAATAGCCGCCTCTAGATCTTCAATGTCCAGGTATCGTCTATCTAGTAAGTCGATAGATTCGTTGTCTACATGGGAAATAAAACAGGACACCTTGATACGTCTATAGCGAATAACTTTTTTAACACCTCTGAACGAATAGCTCATACAGCCTTCTTTGTGTGTATATAATTCGTCTTTTTGTACGATTATAGGATTACATATAATCGTTCCGTCTTTTTTTACAAAGAACCTAAGCGGGTCATTTGCTTCTATCTGAACATGAGCCATTGCTACGGCACCGAAATAAACTCCATGCTTCTCGAAGCAAATTCTATGTAGTTCTTTTGCGTCAGCCATGACCCTTTGTAGGTCTTCTTTTAGGACTGATCTAGAGTGCTTTTTAGGGTGTCGAGGTAATATCTGTTTCATAGCTTAAAAGTTTTAGTAACTCCAGTATTCATTCTTAGTATAGACATATATTTCGTTTTGGGGTCGTAAGTTATAACGAGGGCGTCAATGCCGTGTCTACCAGCTCCAAAACCATCAAAAGCCAGTTTTCCGATGGTGGCATCCGACATCTTCCAGGAAGCCCTTCCTCTGACAGCTTTGTTAAGCTCTCGTTTCTGGTGAACCTCCTCTTTGTTGCCCTTGATTTTAATTTCATAGGCATAAGCCGGAATCCAGTTCTCCATGAGCCACTTCTCAATTCTTGGGGTGATAGCCGCTTCTCTTTTTTTAAGGACTCGTGGTAGGTTTGGAAGGTCGGTTGAGATTTCTAGTCCAGTCATTTGGATATGAATAACCCCTGATTATATTCGCCCGCCATTCCTTCTAGTTTAATCATTTCTCCTGAAATATTTATACTGGACACTTTGAATCCAAGGTCTTTATCGTGGTTAAAAGAGACAACATCTCCGACTCTTATTCGTCCATTCTCTGTAACCGAAGTGTCTTCGTCCATCTGTTATTTAATTAAAAAATCTTCTCCTTTCTCGATCGCCTTAAATACGGTCTTGTCTTTGTCGCCCGCAAGGAGCCAGTAATACCAATTTGATTTAAGGTTATTAATCCTCTGGACTCGCGCTCGACTTTGGACATCTGCAATTTTTCTCCAGGACTGGCTCGCGTAGATAACGCAAGTGAAGTCCGGTAACTCGTAGCCCTCAGAAATATCGGCCTGTACGACAAAGAAACATTCCGAATCCTCTTGTGCCTGCTTTATAACAGCGCCTTGGTCTTTCGTGCTTCCGTTCATAACGTAAACCTGACGATCTCCTTTGAGGGCTTTTTCAATAGCTTCGATCTGTTCTCGGTATTTAGCGAAGATAACCACCTTACTGTGACCAGCAGATAATTCCTTTATCTTCGCAATCTTAGCTTTCACCTGTTCGAGTCGGTGCTGTGCATACCAGACACCAACATCGCTATCGTGATCTGGGTTCTCTGGCTGAAAGTCGATCATTTCTTGTTCTGACTTTGTGGGCTTCAAATAGACAATCTCTTCGTGCTGCTCAGGGGTATGATCAACAACATCTGCCATCGTCGCATTATAGCAATGCTTTTCCACTAACTGCCTCGCCATTGGTCGCCAGTCTGATTTTGGGAACCAAGCATACCTTCCTTTCATAAAGGCTCGTTTTTCTAACTTGTAGAAGTGATTCCTGAATTTCTTATGGTCGATATACTTACCAGAGAAGGTAAGTAGTGTGTGAATGTTCCAGGGCTGGCTAGAGATAGGTGTAGCAGTGAGGCCCAAGAAATGCTTGGTGTTACTACTCTTTATCCATTCATACACCTTAGAACTAATCTGGCTGCGTTGTTTTGTGAATAAAGGACTGTTTGCAGCGTGACATTCATCGAATACCATTACTTGATACTTATTTAGGTCGATTTTTTTAAATTCCTCCTTTGTAAGTACGTCAGTGTTAGCAGAGAATTTTACATCTTCTACCCATCGAGCTTTGATAGTCTTTGGGCAAACAACAATAGTTTTTAAGTGCTTCCTCTCTATTAGCCACTTAATCGCAGTCAAAGTTTTACCGGTCCCTGCCCCGAAGCACACCAGAGCTTTATCGGGATTATCATCTAAGAATCGTTTCTGGTGTGGGTATAATTCCATGATTACAAGTCCAATAAATCATCCGCTGTTGCCTTTTCTTTTGAAAAATCATCAATAGCGGTGTAGTCAGGATGAATCATAAAGGCTCCAGATTTATCTTTTTTAGCGATAATGCTTTGGTCCTTATATGAAAAACTAGATTTCTCGCTTTTCTTCTTACCGAGATTTTCGATCTTAACAACAGCTCCCAAAGGGAGTTCTGATAATTTAGAACCGTTTACATTCAAGAAATCCTTTCCTACATAGTTCGTGAAGATTTTGTATTCTCCCCCTGCCACTATTTCATTGGCCACAGCATCACCAGTAGCCGTTCCATCTTCAGATTTATGGTCTACATTCTTGTCGCCAATAGCAATAAGACTGAAAACCTTAGTTCCCCATGTCTTGCCTCCCATGCCGTTGTCCTTTTCTTCTGCTAACTGGTTATCATTAACCGAGTTAATGAATCCGATAAATACATCTGCTTTTTTGAATTGTCGGATTGTTGGTAGCGACTTTACTTCAACCTCTTCTTGTCCGTCGAAATCTGTGAAATCGTTTGTCATTGTTTTTAAAGTTTAATAATTATTTGCTGAAACCGTCTTGGTAATACTTTACATCTTATAAGGGTTTAATTAAATGCTAGCTTAGCCTCTACTTGTTTAACCTTTTCTTCAAACATCTTTAGTCGAACTTTCGCCAGGGCTATGTCGTCCTCCAATTCCTCTCTAGTAACGACACTAATTATATTCTTTTTGAGATTACTTCTCTCGTCATGTGACATAAAGTACACTTTTTCGATAGTGTCGATAACAACAAAGTTATGAACTACTTGCCAGTAGTATTCGCTAGGAATCTTGTTAGTGAACAGCTTCTCAGTATCCTGATAAGCCTGAATACCTAACAAGTGACAAACATACTTCAAATGAGTATCTGAGTTAGGATTCTTGTATTCAGCAGACGCAATAATCACCCCTTCTTCGTTATAAATGACCCCATCAGGAGACAGCCCCACCATTTCAAATTCTTCAGATTTTATGAACCCAACATTGGAGACAGTCAGACCACTACTTATCTCAAAGTGATCTTGTGTGTTCTCTTCTTCCTCGTTACCTCTTTCCATGATAGCACTTTTCCCAGCGCTATCTTTTCGCAGTCCGGTGTCGCGCTCTGCGACTATCGAGAACAACATCTTGTCCATAGCTCCTAATCCTCCTGCCGTAGTCAGTTTCCCGGTTAATGACGACAAAGAAGTCCCCCCAACCATGCCCAACTTCAGCTCCAGCCATTCCTCGGTCCCTTGTTTGATCTTGTCGTAAATAATCATATTAAAATGTTTTAGAAGCTATCATTACTGGCTTTGTCCAGATCTCGTAAGTATCATTTCCAATAGACCTAATCTCCATAGAGTTTTCATTGAATTTGTTATCCTTCTTAAAGGATTTGTAATTGGCATCTAGAGCTAATTCTTTTTGCCTCGCCTCTTCCTTTTTGCGAGCATTTTCTACTTCGAGTTCTTGCCGGGCCTTATCTTCTAGTGCACTCTTTTTCTCCTGAGCAAGTTTATCAATCCCCGCCTGGATAATTGCCTTCTTCTCATTATCTGCAGCAATGATCGCATCGGCCTTAGCTGCTTCTGCTTTTCTTTTTGCATCAGCCTTATCTTTTTTAGCCTTATCAATTATAGCTTGTTTTTCTTGCTCCGCTGCGATAAGAGCAAGCCTAGAGCGTTCTTTTTCTGCTGCGATTTCTTCGTTCTTACTTTTTTCTGCAGCCTGTTCTGCCTCGATCCTCATTTGATCCTCCTTTATTTTTACTGCTTCCGCGACGAGATAAGCTTCCTGTTTAACCATTCTCAATTTCTCGAAATCATTATCGTTTAGCTCTAATAATTCATTGTCAGGAACCACTGCATCTAATTTCGATAACTCGTCTTTCCTAAATGGAAGAAGCTTCTTTCTTTCCTCCTTTGCCGCCTCTAGTTCTGCCCTAGTGATACACACAGTTAGACGATCCTCCTCTCCCTCCATTACCTCAGTTATCTCTCTTTGGGCTATAAGATTCAGTCTGTTATGTTCAGTATGCTTATCACGATCATCCTTAAAAGCTCTTTTTATAGTCTCTCTATTAGTCACATAGCCCTTGCGAATTTTCTTAACAGAGGCTACCTCAGCCTCATCGAAAGGATTCGAGATAGACACAGACTGAGTCACCTTGACCTGCTCGGCAAATACCGCCTTAAGCTTATCAATACTACTGATATCACTAATAGCAATATCCTCTTTTTTCACGATTGTTACTGATGTTGTCATGTTATTATTTAATTATTTTTACTTTACGCCCTAACTCTTTTTCTAATTCCGCCATTGTTAGTTCTTCTGGTTGTTCTTCTTGCTTTAAGGTGAAGTCTTCTCTGATTTCTTGAATTGTGTAACCGCCACCACATTCAGTAAAACTATCTTCACCACTAAGGAAGTAAACTCCCCCACAAATAGTTAGTACTTTTTTTTCATAACTTTTGTCAAAAACAGCTTTACTCACTAAAATATCCCCAACCTCTAAATTATCGAGGGTTTTTTCTTTTAGTTTAAGGGAGACAGCATCATAAGAGGCCTGTATATCATCCTCAGGTAGACACACTGCGCATTTGATTGCACTGTAGCCGAACCACTCAGGATTAGGAATTGCCTCCCCGTTATTATAACAGATCATCGTATCATCATCCTCATCAATCAATATCCGCGCATCGTCAATAAACTTGCCTTCAATCTCGCACGTTACCCGATCTCCATGCTTGAATTTTGTCATATTATTTAGTTGTTATCTGATTGTTTTTAAATGCTGCCATCACCACCTGAACTCTCCTTAGGGCCGGAGCCGTTTCTTCCCAAAGCTTTGTTTTAGCCTCCCTGGAATCACATCCCTCTATAGCCGCTACCAACAAGGGGATCTCCTTTTCAAATCGCTCTTCATCTAGCCTTGCCCTTTCTACCATCAGGCTATCGACCTGCTTGTTTACTATGCCCATAGCAATATTGTTTAGCTCGCTAGCTGCATTGTCGTCACCAATGCCCACTTCAGCCTTCAGGGACACATGAACATTAACTGGTTCGTACTGCTGAAACTGAATGGTTCGCCCGAATGATGCCGTTATTTCTGTTACTTTCATTTCAATAAGGATTCGGCATTTATTAATTTCGTATTAAAAGGAAAGAACGACAAGGCATTTGCCTCTGGGTCCATTTTTAAAACCTGTGCAACGAAGGGTATAAAATTACTAATCAATGGCTCAGAAGAACCAGATAGCCATGTATTTAAATTTCTGGCATCTATCTCTGCCCTTCGGCAAAACTCCAATTTGCTCATCTTGTGTCTCGATAGCCATTCTTCAAATTTCATTGTTTTTATTGGTTATAAATCTATCATACTCATTACTTCTCCTAGGTCAATCTTTTCCTAGCAAGTCGTCCACTTCCTTGAGACAGGTCCTGATCACTCTCTTTTGTGCCTCGCTCGAAAATGGTTCTTCCTTTTGAATTGATTCCCTCCCCACTAATAGGGTTTCTCTTTGTGCTGCTGTTAGCGAGAGAATAATTCCTGATCGCAAACTCTGCATCAAACCCTGGACTTCCTGCAAATGGGACCCAAAATTGGTTTGTCCTATTTCCGACTTCAGATCCTGCTTTAACGTCTTCTCCATGACCGCCAATACTTTTAATATCATTATTATCTTCATTAAAAAATTCAGAGGCAATTACGAACAACAGGCAACAAGCAGCGTGGGCCAGGTGATGATAACCACTATCAGGATCTTTTCTTTCTCCTGACTTCCAATCCCAAACGTGTCGCTGCATCGCATCGAAATACCTCAATGGGATATCCTCTATCTTTTTCCAGTTATCAGGACTGTACTTCTTTGCACCGAAAGTAAGAACTTTCACAATCTCCAGTAGCGCTCTTGGGGGAATAAGTCCATACTGAGGCTTCCCTTCATCGTACTTGATGCCAATTTCTTTTTCCATATTATTTCATAAGGTTATGAATGTCTTTAATCAGAGAGTCCTCTAGCCCCTTCACTTCATCACTTGGGACAAGAAATCGCCTCTGCCCCTCTTTCCAGTGCATAGCACAGATGTGTTTAACTTTCTTTCTCAATTCTGACAGCCGTTCTTCATTGCTCATTTTTTTCGTTGTTTAAATTCGCTTTTAATCCTGATTTGTTCTCGATTAATACGCATAAACTCTTTGTTGCGATCAATATCTCGGAGAGTCTTGTCTGCATAATCGTTTTTGTTTGAGCTAGTTTTTGCCATTATTTTTTATCAATTATTAGTAATAGGTTGTCTAGTTCTAGGAGTAAGCTATTGCGTATAGCCATGTGCCGCCCTATTAGTTCGTCTACTTCGGATATGCTGTCTCTGGTTGTACCCATAAGCTGTATAGCTTCTCTTTGTTTCCTGCCTCCCTCTGGTAGCCGTTCAAGTCGTTCGATTTCCATGTTATTTTTGTTTAAGAGTTTTAAGCCTGATTATTTCATTTTCAACTCGATCCTCATTTACTTCTTCAAAGCCTGATCCATCTTTATAAAATTCTCGAATTAAAACTTTCTCTAGAACTTCAATCTGCGCCTCGATTCTGGTTTGCTCGATGAATTTTTTTATTTCCAAGTCCCTTGTGTACATTGTAAAGTGAGGCAATGGTTTGAAATATTTTATTGTCCCGATTTCAAATTTCTCATTAAATTCCGAACGCCAATCTGTTTTTGTCATGCTAAATTAAACGATTAATAATGTCTTCTATCACGTTTACAGTCACCGCGTTACCACAACACTTGTATCTTTGAGTGTCTGATAAACCACTGGTCCAACCATCAGGAAATCCTTGCAATCGTTCGCACTCCGTTGGGGTTAGCCTTCTTATTGAATTTACAACTGGTGGCTCTTTGTGACTACTGGCCGTGATTGCAACGCTGTTTTGGTATTTTTTTTTATAATCATTCATTTTTGGGTTCTGAATAAAAGGTGGTGTCTTTAATATGGTCATGCCGCTGTGATTACCTCCGGTGTTTCCCCCTCCTGTTAAAGTTCTAGCAACTGTGGTTTTTGTTGACTGGCCGATTGTATTATTTTTGTTACTTTGTCCTGAGAAAGGAAATACTTCTGGTCTACTTGTTCCTCTAAGATGTCCGACAATGAACACTCGTTCCCTGTTCTGGGGGACTCCGTGATTTTTGCTGTTAAGCACTTGCCATTGGCAGTCATACCCCAATTCATCAAGCGTTGAGATGATGGTAGTGAACGTTGCTCCTTTGTCGTGAGATAAAAGCCCTTTAACGTTCTCAAGCAACAAAAGGCGTGGCTGCTTTTCTTTAATAATCCGAGCGATGTCAAAAAACAAAGTGCCTCTCGTGTCCTCAAATCCGCCTCTCTTTCCGGCAATAGAGAAGGCTTGGCAAGGAAACCCTCCGACCAAGAGATCAAAGTCTGATAGATCCCTTTCGTTGATAGCTGTAATGTCTCCATAGTTTTTGTGGTTAGGGAAATGTTTTTGATAGACTTCGATTGCGTACTTGTCGATTTCGGAGAAACCAACACAAGTAACCCTGTCCTGTTGCTCCTTAATGTCGGGCATAGTTTCTTGTAATATCTGATTCCTGTTCCGTATGTTGGGTCTATTATCATTATATGATTGTGTTATTCCTAGCTCGAACCCTCCGATTCCGCTAAATAGTGATAAGTATTTCATAGTGTTTTAATAAATTCTAATAATGCTTGGGCGTTAGGGTCTTTGAGTCTTTCTCCGCTCGTGTCAGTATGAACGCACTCCATTGCACACTTAACTAACTCAGAGCAATTATGAGTAATTAACTCCCCCCCAAATATCTCGTTAAGGCTTTTGTATATGCCGCAGTTTTCCCAAAGATAAGTTAACCGTAGTACCGCTTTATCATGGTCATGAAGCTCTGTGGAAAGCATTTTCTTCAACACCGTGCCGATAAATACCGCCTGTGTACCACTACCCATTGAAAATCCACAACTTTGACAACTCGAACTCTTATCCGAAAACTTCGCGATTATGTCAGCCGTTTCTTGTTTTAATGTCATTTTGTAATTTCTTTTAAAAACTCCTCTCGGTTCTTGGCTTGTTTCTCAGTACTTGGGTAAAAGTCTAGAGTCAACAACCTCTCTATCTCTCTGTCAATCACTGTTACCCTTTTTTCGTAAGCAATTACCTTCCTATTTCTGTACTGATACGCATGATCGTCTAAATGCTCCGTAGTAATGAAGTGCTTCTCTTTAACTAATCCGCTTATAGCAATTTCAAGTGCGTTCATGCTTTAGGTAAATTATTAAATAGTTTCTTTTAGGTTAATTTTAAAAATTAATTTACTCTTGCCATCTCATCGCTATAAGCGTCTACTATTTCTCCTGCCTGGCTGACGATTGTTTTCATGCTATCCACGGCGAGGGTGGTTTCCCCAATACGATAGGATTTAGCACACATCGCAATGACTAGGCTTTCAATCATTTCATCTCTGTTCATTTTTAGGTAAATTATTAAATAGAAAGGTTATTAGTTCTGGGCTTTGTAGGTGGAGGGGGGTTTTATACTCCCACTCAGAGCAAAGCCAGAGACATTGCTTTTTAAACATTGCTCCCGCCTCAGCATTAGACTCTATGGTCTTCTCTATGTTTTCCAATAAAGCGTCTAGACATATTTCTAGATTAATCTTCTCGGCAGAGATGCCGTAATTAAGTTTTCTCACAAATGTTACAACGGATTCGAGTTCTGTTTTCATCATAGTATATTGGTTAAGGCTATTAAAGTTTCTTCGGTCTGGTCGGTTTCGTCACACTCGGTTTTGTCTTCTCTTAGGAGTTGCCAGTAAAAACCTCCCAAATCATCTATATAAAATCTAACCATGACTCCATGAGAGATCAATATCTCAGTCCTTAGTGTTCCTAAAGCCGCCATCAATCGACCAAGGGTGATAGGGTATCCATGAAAATTTCCATAATGATGCCAGTACGCATTCATTGTTTCTATCTCTCTTGTTTTAGGGTTGTAAACATTTATAGAGTCCTGCTGTGTATCATCTTTGACATCAAACTCGTTTATAAAAATAGATCTTCCGTCTTTTTTAAAATTAGAATTATCAATAAGGTGTCCAATCCCATTCTCTTTGTGCGCTGCTTCGTTATAACTACACCCATGCAATCGCTCTAAGACTGCTTTTCTGAAATCGGTTAATGTTTCTGGGCTCATTCTGTTCTGTTTATTAAGAGTTCCAAGCTAGTGGCGATTAGGCAGAGAGTAATCCCAAGTGCAATACCTGTCGTAAAGACGCGCCCATCGTTATTTAAACAGAGAGCGTACACGCCGATCCAGATTATAATTAAAGTAAAGTACCGAAGGCCGTCTGGTTTTTCACTCATCAGTTAAGGGCTATAAAAGCTTCTGCGTATTCGCCCCCCCATGCTTGGGCTTCTTCTTCTGTTTTGAATTTGCGGTCTAATGTATAGACATCATACCATTCCGAATCAATATGCTTATGTTTATTGTCCTCAAAAGACCAACACCAAAAATTCTCCCCTTTCTTTGCCGTATTCTTAACCTTCATACCTCGATCCCTAATTACGGCCATTTCAGCCTCTTTTTCTGTTTGGTAGATGTTGTTTTGTTCTTGGCAACCTATATCGAAGGTATCCCCACTCCATCCAGGGTGATAAACATCGCCCCCACCGCCTACACACCAATACTTATCCCCCACTTGCGGCCATTCCTTAGGTTCGTCTAAGTATGACACATCCTTTAGTCCGTCTAGAACCATGTTTACTTGAATTGCGCTTAACTTCGTTCCGTCAGCCAGTGTGATTTTTTTCATGTTAAAATTCTAAAATTTGGTTAATACATTCTGATATTGTCTGGTAGTTATGTTCCCCTGGTATAACCCAAGGGTAGTCAGCCACTCCGCAAAGTCCCATCAGCTGACAATTTATATCGTAATCCCCACCACAACCGAGTTCATTAAACTTGCTCTCGATCAGTGACTGATTATATCGTTTTTCTTCGGCTTCGTAGTCAATCATTGATCCGTTAATTTCTTGTTTTAGCTCGAAGTGTCCGGGATCGTAGATTGTTTTAAAATCGCCTCCCCACATCAGCCCAAGACCCTTGCCTATAGCCCCAAGATCCTCCCAGCGAGAGGATTGCCATGTGGCCTTGCCGTCTTGGTCTAAGAAGGCTATGTCAAAGGCATTACCCAGAAGATGTTCGGAGTGAAGTCGATTAGTAGTGCCCTGCTTGTAAAGTTCTGTTTGGCGGCATAACCCTCTCCGGGTTTCAAATGTCATTATCTTCATTCCTGACAACAAGGCTTCTTCGTGTAATTGTTTTAGTGCTAGTTGTGCGCCAAAGTTCAAGGAGTTGGAGTTAGATTCTCTACTACACGACATTGAAATGTTGTACTCATTTCTTTTATCGAAATAAACAAACAGAGGCGATTTTCCGAGCCCTATTTCCTCTGATTCAGTTTGCTCATATAAATTATGATAACGGAGCTTCCAGTGCTCTGCGTTGCTGTGTAAAAAATAAACAGACATCATCGCACTCACTGCGAATGACATTGTTACTAAAATGTATGTTGGGTATCTCATTTTAAAGACTATACTTATCTAAGCATTGAGCGTAAGAGTTACCTTTGATTACATTGCCGTCTTTAACGAACTTTATCATTGCCAATCCCTTGCAGTATCCTGCTAACTCTGTATTGGTTAGTGTTTGCATTCCTGATATTTCGTCAATAGCCTTGTCAGTTTCTATTTGCACAAATGAGTAGACACCAAACGCGAAACAAACCCCAATACTGATGCCGATTAAAATTTCTTTCATTTTAAAATGTATTATAAATTAGCTCCCACTCTTCAGCACGTCTAACTAACAAACCGCCTTGCCTTTGACCGTTAATGTAGACGTGATTATTCGCTCTATATTCAAGCATTGATTGGAATCTTTCAGCGTCATGATTCAACCAATTAACGTAAGTTCTTTGATTGACTGGGTGATTATACAGGAAAGAAATAATCCCGACTCTTTGGGTAGGCTTCCACCCCTGACGGACTTTATCGTCTAAGCGTTTAACTTCATTCTTAAGAATCTCCTTACTTCGCTCTTGGCTAATCTTGCCTCCTAAGCACTTATGTCCGTAGCCCTGAGAATAACCGTTGCCGTCCTTATAACAATAAGGGTTAAATCCTTCATGCCCTGCAATCATCTCGGTAGCTTGGTCTAAATAACTATCATCCGTAGCTATTAACCCAAACTCTAAAGGTTTAGTTAGCTGATTCGATAGATTAAACGCCTTAGTAGGCTGAATAAGCAGACTTGCCACAATAAACATGGCTCCGATAATAAGTATCGGGTGAGTAATGATCTGTAGAAAAGATTTTAAATCCTTTTCGTCCGGTAACGTGTTAAAGTGTTTCATTGTGATAGTCCTAAATAAATTCCGAGTGATAAATGAATTGCTAGAGCAATCAGTACGACGACGACGATTTTTAGTGAATTTTGTGGTTTCATGTTTTAGTGATTTCAGTTAAATAAAAGCAGAGCCCCCCGTCCAGTCTACAGATGTTCCCGTTGGTATAACTTATTACATACCCAGCAGCGTCTCTCCTTGTTTCATCCCATACACTTCGTATGGATTCTATTGTACCAAGACTAGGGTCTTTTGCCCCTTCTTCATAATTCTTGAAGTGCTCGCCATTCGGCAAAAATACAGATAAATGTTTCATTTTTTATTGGTTAATGGCATGAATTAGTAAAGCGATATAAAATAACGATTGTGCGATGACACCCAAAAGAAAGCTAAGGAAACACAGTGAAAACCTGCTTCCGTTAAATCTCCCGTTCGGCAGCCGTTTTTGTACTCGCATATTTATAGTGATTAATTAAATAACTTTTTAAACCTGGTATATAGCTACCAGGAGAGCTTGGTCTAAACACTTTTTTGAGGTATCCCCTCAAGCTTCATTACATAGGTATGGATTTGAGCCACAATAGGAGTCCCCCTGTTTCGGTGGATGACCAAGCACCTGACCATAACATGTATCAAATTACCTTGCCACTTTACCTTGAGCCACCATGTAATGAAGCTCGAAAGAACACTTTAACACAGGGGTGATAACCAATTTAAATGTCCCCTGTGTGGATCCCGAAGGAAAGAAATGAGGAACTTCCTCCTGAGCAGTATAGCACAGTACTTCTCCTAACACAAGTATTTCCTACTTATTCCTTGAATAGTCCCTGATTGACTGGCATTGAAGGTGGTCCCATTCGGTCCATCTGCTCGTATTCCTTGAGTAATTTGTGGTAGGCATTCTCTATCGGCTTAGGAAATACGCCCCAATCCGTCTTAGCGTGTTTAAACCAAGAAGTAGGGGCTACTCGCTTAAACTCTCTGGCTGCACAGATCCAGGTCATCGCTGGGGCCGTGCGCTTAATTTCTCCTACAACCTTTGACATAGAGATGTACGCGATCTTCATTGTCTTTGGCCTTGGGAGCGATTCGTAGTCATTCATAATGCATTTAATTAGAAAACATAGTTTTGTCACAGGCGCTACATGTCACATATACCGCTTTTTCGTCTTTCCTCGTAGCAAATGCCGACTTGTTCTTATCATCGTGGTAAGGGCATTTGATGGGCAGTTTTTCACCCACTGCCAAATAATCGTATTGCGACAAAGACTCATCTACATTTGGCTTTGTGGCTCCTTCTTTAAAAACTTTTGGCTTCTGAGTAATTTTCTCCACTACTTCCGGCTCGTCATACAATTCCCAATTCACCATCTTTATGCCTTCATTAATAACTGCCTTATGGGGCGACGGATAGTAGAATCTAGCAGTGTCCCCCGATGCTTTGATGTCACCAAATTCAGTTATACCAAATGATTCATGAAACTTATCATAAATAGCCCTGAATCTCTTAACCTCCATTTTAGGCATAACAGCCGTAGGAAATATAATCCGAAAGCGCTCTTTTATACCATGGCCCGATTTGTCAATGCCGTGACTCTTTGTTGGCTGGATGACATATTTGAAATCCTGAAATATGGTATGGGTGGCTTCCATAGTTAATTCCCCTTCTTCATTGTCGATATCCAGAATTAAACAATTATTCCCACCAAGCCAATTACTTTGCTTCCTGTGTCCGTCCTTAAATTCTCCGGCTGAGTAGTTGATACCTTTTTGATTTTCCAAGACCTTACAGAGCTGGTCTATTGTCACGTCTTTAACTTTATAGTCCTTTGCCATGTCCTGAGAGAGGGATAATTTTAATTTCACCTCGTCTACCGATTTTAAATCTGTGGGCTTGGCGACAATAGAGTGCAAGAAGGTTTTACCATCAGGTCCTTTTTCTATCAACAATACGGAACCTTGTGTCTGGATCGTTTCGCCACAAACATCTATTAGCTCATCATATCTTCTCCGTCTATCGAGTTTATTCTTGGAGAATAATTTTAATTGATATAAGTCTCCTTTACTACATCTTGGGTGTTTCTCGATAAAATCAACGAAAGAATCTTCGTCCTCAGCCCAATTTCTTTCCACAATGCCCTTGAAAGAACGAATGAACTTCTGATTAATTCTTTTTGCCTCCTCATAATCGGCCATGGTGATCTCGTTGTTTGTTGGATGATTCAAAATAGCCAATAGCCCTGCTATTTTAAGAGTTCTCCATATACTCCCCTTAATTTCAATTCGTGATAAATGAGATAGACGAGTGTCTTTCTTCAGGTCTTCATTAATTCTTTTTTTATCAGCCGCAATCTGGATCCTTAAATCCACTCCCACAAGAACTCCCTCAGAAGTAAAATCTTTGCACCCACGAATAAATCGCTCCATGATCTTGTTCGTCTCCTCTTTTTTCTCATCAAACAAGAATTCTATGTCGTCCTCTGAGTAGAGTGGAGTTGATAATTCTTCTCCAGAGGCTGTCAAAAACCTTCTGGCCCCAGCCGTGACGAAGAAATCCTTCAATAGTCCATTTATACCAACATCCCCCATGAGGTATTCAGAGCTAAAGAAGATTGCGTTCAAAGGGAACCCCCGAATCATTGATTCGTCCACACTTCTGTTTGCTGCATTCGTACCCTTTGTAATAGCGTCTCCATTGTCATAGCTTTCGGCCATAAACTCGAATAACTCGAAACTTTCCTTAGCCTTTCTTTTCATCCAGATCAAAAACTCATCATTCTTTATGGAAACCGATATTTTATCGTGTCCACAAACAGCAATCGCAGTGGACTCTAGGTTGGGACGAGTAGAATCGCTCATTATAGGCTGGATGCCCTTCACCTTAGCTCTCGCATATGTGATAGCCTTCTTTTGCTCGTTTTTCTTGTCTTTATCACCCTCTTTATTTTCCATGATATCGACAGGATCATCAAAAACCACTTCTGTCGCATATTTCGTGAAATATTCTTTTGCGTACATTTTTAGGGCCCGTTTCTCGAACCCCTGGATCTCTTCCCTCTCCACCGACAAGAACTCCTGAAAGGATTCCAGTTGTTCAAACGATTTTAACACCTTCCCTTTCCCTTCTCCACTTCCACCAAAAAATAAGAAGAAAACATTACAGAAAGTGTCTGTGGTTTTGCCATCTTTAACTTTCACCTTATAAAAAGTACTTATTCTAGATAAGATAAACAAAGCGCTCCCGATCCTTAATAGTTCATTTGATTCTGGTGAACTAATGGCCGGGAAGCCTCCTACGATTTTCTCTAGATTCGATGTCATTGTTTTATAGTGATTAATTTTATTTTCCTGAATGTCCTTAGCAGGGACTAAAGTAATGGTTTAACCACTACGAAAGACCACCACTCAATCCCAACAAAGAACACTCAACGACTTTTGAACCACACCCTAGTTTATTTTAATCTTTTGAGCAAGAGATTCTTTGCTTACTTTGTTTTTACTGTCTGCGCGTTTGGATATTACCTCCTTAGAAATGTTCAGGTATTTTGTATCTGCTAGTGGCAAATATATCGACACCATGATTATCTAAGATGATCTCATGCAGAGTCCTTGATGTAAATATGTCCATACGAAATCTGATCCCATGAAACAGCACGATCTCACATTCATGAGGCTCTGAATCCCTAGCCATATCATAAACAATGTTGTCTAAGAGGTTCTCACTCAATCCATGTGCCAAGCCTTGCCTGAGGCTACGAGACAAGTCATTCATTTTTGTTATCAGATCTAAATAGGAATCAGTGTCGCATTTATTCATTTTACTTTGTTTTTACTGTCTGCGCGTTTGGATAAGCATCCTATACCAATAAAGTAATTCATATAAGGAGCAATCCACAGGGCTTCACAAAACCGATTAGTGCTATTGACAGGACTTAGGACAATTTCGACATCACCTTGATCAAATCTGCCTAGTTCTGTGATGAAATACCCTCCTCTGAGCGTTCTTTTGTACGATTCGATAGTTGAGTTAGCCACGCCATGCTCATAAGCGCTAGAGTCGATCCTACAGGACACTCTGTGCTCTAGTTCAATAGTTGTTAAATACGGAGTCGGCTTAATGATTTTCATGATAATAAATTTAATAGAACTATGTTTAGTTCTTGTCGAGATAGGTTTCTGTTAAACCCCTTGCGGGGTCGAGGTCTACCTGCCTCCAGGTAGAACCCCAGAGTAAAGCGTTCGTAGGATTTTTCCCACACATCAATCACTTCCCAGTGCTTTCTGGTGAGGTGTTCCTCTTTTGGATAGTACACACTATGGGTTCCAGTAGAAACAGTCTCCCATCCATATTCTTTCATTACCGATTTTATGCTTTGGCTCATTAAATATTGATTACTTTGTTTTTACTGTGTGCGCGTTTGGATA